>Ga0123354_10006358_pt1 | contig 17527 bp, 10 predicted proteins | sample TergutLab28metaG_2_FD_97872 | JGI IMG/M metagenome (GOLD analysis project Ga0123354, IMG submission 97872) | Labiotermes labralis P4 segment gut microbial communities from Petit-Saut dam, French Guiana - Lab288 P4 | ecosystem: Host-associated > Arthropoda: Insects > Digestive system > Gut ...
CCCACCTCCTGAAGATCCATCTTTATATTATCCCCCCCGCTACCCCCGGGTCCTCCTTACCGTCTCTTTCCCTCAATTCCCCCCCCCCCCAAACCAGTCTGAAATTAAGGTTTAAATGGAGGTACTGCACCATAGAGTTTGTGAAGTCTTTATTTAGTAGAGTGAATATTTGGATATTCATTTTGTAAGCTGGTTGCCATTATGTTTTGCAGTGTAAAACTTAGTTTAATAGATGAAGTAAGGAAGACGCAGAGGTGTCGACGTAGACAGTGATTTGCATTGTTCCAAAGAACTCTGGGACGCCATTGATAAATGTATCTTAACGACGAACGCTTGGGAGAGCTATTAGCATATCTGCCGTCAGTGCCAGAAGTGCAAATATTTTTCTGCAACTGAATTACATTTCGTGTAATATATGAACTTTCCCATCAACGTTTATTCTGCGCGGCAGACTGCTCTTTTTTTGTCGCTGTAATATCGCATATTTTATAGACACCCGTTTTATGAGCTGTGTCTCGTAACATTCGTCATTTACGACATGTCTTGAAGCGAAGTGCCTTTTTTAAGCTGTCTTTACGCTTACTTAATTTCAGGAAAATATTTATTTTCTAAATGTGATTGAAAGACGCTTTCAATTGCTGATGTTATATAGAGTCAATGATGCGCGAAAGAATGACGGAATAACTGTGGGGCATTGTTGAAATAACACGGAGAAGGGAAAACTGGAATACACGGAATATCCCGTCCCAGGGTCACTGTATTAACAGCATGGTCTATCGAAAGCTAGGGCACGCGGTGGAGCAGTTGGTTAAGCAATGCGCTATAAGACGGAAGGTTCGATTCCCGATGGTTCTTTGGAATTTCTCATTGACATAACCCTTACGGCCTCAACATTACCCTGGGGTTGACTCAGCCTCTAACAGAAATGAATACCAAGAATATTTTCTAGGGGTAAAGGCGGCCAGTGCGTAGGGCTGATAACCTTACCCCCTTCATGAGCTGACTGTCTTGAAATCTGGGAGCCTTCTTCTCCTGGAATCCTCACGGCCTGTCCAGGCCTGTAATGGAACTGCTTTACCTATCTCTTTCGCATGGCAGAAACCGACTCGCCACGGTGACAGAGTAGCATTATTAATCTATGCTAAACAATTAAACCGTCGAAAGCATCCTGATTCCAGATCAAACGGTGAGATTAACCACCTTCTGTAAGTCGCAAAACACTGACTTTCATTCAGGAGATATCAGGTTCGAGACTGTGACAGTTATTTCCAGAAATATTTAGTTTCAGCCAAGCAATAGATGAATTCTAAGTTAAAAGCAATATTTATGGCTACTGGTACGAAACTCGTGATGTTTTATTTTTGTGTAAAAATATATTTTTTACATAAATAGAACCTGATTTATTTACTGCCTGTGACTGTGGGAGAAAAGCAAGACTGAGCATGAAACGAATAATAACGTTCGAGATTATACAGGTTTGCCTGCACCCTTTGTAAACACTTACGACGCTATTCCTTGAACAGACATGCAATTGGAGCTACATGTTACAAAATGCTCACAGAATAAACTCTGCTTAAATCAAAATGTTGGGGCTAGAAAGCAGTAATAATAACTTCTTTATTTAGTAGTCCATCTTGTCCATGACTCCTGCTTTTCCTAGAAATGGGTTAAATTTACCCGATACAACCTCAAAATTTCGCAGCGTCATAATTATTGTAATTTTAAACAGAACTGTTTAATGCATAATTTGTAAGAAAGTTTTTGATATATCGATATACAACTTTCAAAAGACAATTTCCAAAATTCAGTTTAATCAAAAGCTATAGATTTCTGTTGGTCACCAGATCCTCAGGTCCGATAAAGTTGAAATAAATTGTAGCATATTTTTCGTGGACACTTATTCACGCAAAATTTTAGATTCAAACATAAAGACTCGCTGCCACTACAGAATTTCCCACAGACTATATTTGATACCATTGACAGTATAAAATTAAGGATTACATTTTTAATGTTGGCCATCCCGAAGAGTTTAACACACACACACACATACATATATATATATATATATATATATACATATATACACACACACACACACACAATGATGTATCAGTCAAACACAACGGAACTTTATTATGTTTATTATTGTATTAGAGCAGCATGTTTCGATTCTTATAAAATCATCTTCAGGGGCCTGAAAATGATTCTATAAGAATTGAAACATTTTGCCCTAATACAGTAATAAACATAATAACTTTCTGTTTGACTGATACATCATTGTATATTTATATATTAAGTAATACAACCATGTGTGGTATTCAGGGGGCGTAATTTTCGTATTCAGTTTTATGGAGTTCCTTCATTTTTTTTAAAATGTTTTATGGGATAGTGATTTAAGATTATGCCACAAGTAAGTAGACACGGGATTAGAGCTATCCTTCATTCCAAATCAATGTCAGTAGCATGAGAACTGTGTTTCTTGTTCAGATTACTGTTTCCTCGTTCCATCACGTTATCAAACTCGAGAGAAGTGGGGCTACAGGGCATCACGTAGCACCCATTACAGACTTTGTGAGAGGTGAGCATGGTGGGAGCATAAACGAAATATGTTGCAACGTCACGGCAATGCTCATTACCCCCACAAATGTAATGTTTGCTTCGCGATGCAAGTAATTAAAACGTTGTGGTCTGTATAATGTTAACTCTTTTATCTTCTTGTTTTCTTGCTTCTGTTGTTTGCGTTTCATGTTGCTTGCAAAATGACCCTTCCCTTCTCCTTTTCGTGATTTTTCCCCTTCTAGAGATCATCTTTCTAGAGCTTCTACATTGCCATTGGTCTATACATTTCGTGTAACCACCGTGAAACCTTTTATCTTCCCCATTTGGAGTCCAGTTAATTTTACGTTAAATTTCTCTTGTCTCCACTCATTACTGTTTATCGGTTTGGAACTTGGTCTCCTTTGTGGAGTTTCTTCACAACATTACAGTTGAGTGTTTAATATATCTTCTTTATATCTGACAGAACAAGATTTTAATTAGGACGGAACCGGTCACTAACCCAGTTCTTGAGGCTTCTGCAGCTTGTGCTGACGAGGATGATTATGGCGAAAAAAATTTAAATTAGCAATTAAAAATATGTATTAAGTTAACCATTTCCTTGGAACATAGTTCTTGAGAAATTAACAGTTCCTGAGATGGTCAAAAATGCTTCGCCAATTACGGAACTCGAGGGTCCATTATCCCAGAGCAGCCGCCGAACCGCATCTCGAGGTAAAAACTTCCTAACCATGTCATAAGTACTCACTTCATGTCCACTTTAATAGTATTCTCTAATCTACTTTTAAGTCCCTCAAATGTTCTATCTTCTTCGGCTCTTTGTCATGTTATTTCATCTAGCCTCCTGTTCCTTCCCTTACTTCTGAGGTTCAATTACCCTACGTAGCATCCTGCCCTAAAACACTCTGTCGTTCCTTTCCTTAAGACAAAACTCAAAGTTAAATCTCAAGGAAATAAAGTCGCAACATAATGATAGCGTGCAATGTTTAACTTCATTGCTTCGACGATCTTAAGCACAGTACCTTCTGCTTCAAATTTAAATTAGACCATATTTTGTCAACAGAATGCTTTTATGGACGACCCGATTTTCTCAAAATAAACCACGAGGATTTCTTCAGACGTAGTTGTAACGGAGGAGCAGTTTTTAGTCGCGTTCGCAAAATTGCGAAGAGCGACTATTGGTCGCAGAGTACAACCAACAAGGTGCTACTTGCTGCTAGCCTGGCCAGGCCAGGCTAGCAGCAGGTAGCAGTATTAGTCTGACAAATACCTGAAGCTGTATGTGCAGTTTTGAGCTCCTGATGATGGACGGAAAACCCGTCTGAAACATGTAGAGCATCTTACAGAAATGAATAAATTGAGAAACGTTGCATCTTGTTGGTTGTACTCTGCGAATATATTAGCGATACACGGACCTATGAATGTTGAATGTTAAAAGTGACTATTAGCTTCGTAATGTCTGTCCGTCTGTCCATTTGTCTGTCCACTGAACAACTGGGCTCTCAGTGAACGGATTTTTCATGAGATTTGATATTTGAGTATTTTTCGAGACTCTGTCGAGAAAATTCAAGTCTCATGAAAATCGTACAAGAACAACGGTTACTTTACATGAAGAACAATATAAATTTTTGATCATATCTCACAATTCGTCTTAGAATGAGGAAATGTGTCATACATAAGTTGTAGATAAATTCGAAACACTCATTTAATTTTCAGTACTTTTTTTCCGAAAATCGTGCCGTTTATGAGAGAATGTGGAAAAAAGTGTATTGGAGCCGGAGAAACCACAGATGACAGTATCATCGGCGCATGAGCATTACATGCTGGATGTCTAAGACTGCAAACACACACTTTCAGAATATGTAATACTTATTGCATTTTCACTGTAATAATGGTTGCAAGAACGCCTCTCGGTGTTACGTTATACTTACATTGCCTTTCTTGTTTTGTTTGAGATTTGAATTGAAATTTTAAATCCCATTTGAGTAAACGTTATTCACAATGTTAGCTAATACAATGTTTTGTCTGGCGCTTGGATTTTTTTGGTTGTCTGTAGTGGGGTTAGTTGTAATGTCTTTCTTGACACAATCCTCCGTAGCAAAGGCGAGTGGTCTAGATACCTGTTGAACTTCTGTATATGTAGAATTAATTCTGTGTGTTGATTTGTGGCTAGATGCTGTAAATCATGGTCTTTTTTTCGGTTGTGGAAGAGCGCAATAAATCGTTGGAAATACGCTTCACTAGAGCGTCACGCAGCTTCTAGGCATGATAGCTCAGTCCTTTTGACGGTCTGCCAGTGGGCTGTACACAAGCGCCTGTCATTCGGTGCCGCTTGGCGCACCATTGCAATCGGCCTTCCCGGTAGACGGAAGTCTGAATTAATCCGTATGTTTAACGCCTTCGTAAGCCGGTACATCCATTCAAAGCTATGTATACGTAGACATATACATATACTTACACATGTACATATACATACACCGAATTTCCCCTTCGCGTGAGACTTACTTTTCCCCTGAAAATTTCCCCAAAATTCGCCCTGCATCTTAACATGGGGAGGATAAATAATATTAATTCTGCAAAAATAACCTGTGAGCACGTTCGAAACGTGATGGCACACGCGCAGAAACCAGATTTGGTCTTTCCGCGAAACGGACGAGTCCATTTAAATTGGCGGGAGCGTCGGTTCAGTCGACTACTGGCAGCCGACGTGTTTGCATCAGCGGTAGTAAAGGTAGTAATGCTGGATAAACCATGTTCCGAGGTAGAGTGCAAGACTACTGGCTACCCACTCCACTCTCGTGTTTCCCCTTCACTTCCCCTACCGTGCGTCACCATGTGCCATCGGGTTTCAACTGAGCTCTACCTCCGTGGTATGAGGCAAGAAATACGGTGCGCGCGCGCGCACACACACACACACACTCAGTAGTCCGTCGGTAATCGGGACTGCATGAGAAAGGGTTGGTTCTGTTTACCCGGAAATTCGAACCGCCGGGGGGAAACTCCGTGCTGCAGGTAACACAAGAACTATCAATCAGGGCTATAGTAGAACTACGAGTAGAACTCCTTAAAGCCAAAATACTGCACCTAATAGTAGAAGGTGATAATGATGATAATAATAATTGTGGTGGTGGTGATGATATTATTATTATTATTATTATTATTATGAGCTGTAATAATAATTTCAATTGGAAGCACTGGGTTATCTTTGGCCCAAAACTCTCCGTCCACCTGGAGATCCGCATTACCGGTGTTCAGATTACGGAGGGACCACTTTATATGGATTACTGTTAGAGGAAAAGCATGTGAGTGTGTGTGGACTGGATTGAACTGGCCCAGAAAGTATGCAGATGTGGGTCTTTGTGAAAATGGTAAAGAATCTACGGGTTTCTTAAAATTAAGGAACCTTTCCCCTGGCGGTGAGACTTGATATTTCCAAGGAATCCCAGAAACATAAAATTGAGTGTTGGTTTTATGTTCGGTTTAATGAACATAAGGGTAGGTATTAACACTAAGCTTATTTTTAAAAAAAAGTCCTGTACAGCGGCTTCAGCATATTGTGTCGAAAAATAAATATCCAGTGAAGGTTTAGCACCCAAGTTCATATTTCATATTTTCTGGCTTCAATTCTCGATCCGGAGGAACATCGATTGAAGTATTCAGGCTTTCTAAGGTCACGTGAAGCAAGTTTTGGTTTACAACTGCCGAAGACTATTTGATCCCTTCTTTTTATTTCCTAACTTTATTCACTAACATTAGGCAAACACTGCAGCTGAAAAGACGTACTGACGTAACAAACAAATTAGTTAGAATCTGTATAAGTGGTGTAAATATGACACGGAATGACGTTAGATGTATTAATTATGCAATTCGCTCAGATCGTAGTCACTGTGCATTCACACCTGTTGACTTTTGGCTTTCCTCAAATACGGAAACCTGCCGCATAATGAAATATTTCCTGTTGACTCACAACCGTCCCTGGTGTGTTTACATTTCTGTAATGAGTTTCCTTTGCGAAATGAAACCTTCAATATTGAATGGAGATAAGAGTTGCGATACGCTGCTAACTCCTTATTGCGGAGACTTGAAAGTTGATTCCATATTTAACTTTATGCAGACTATCTCCGACGAAGAGAAAACCGATAGTTCAGCTCTCCTGTCTTATAGATGAATTCACCAATGGTGTTCAGTGGTGGATTGGGTCCTACATGGTGTTTTACCTAAGATATCGTAGTCGTGTTGTCTGTTATTGAGAATATTGCTGTGCGGCCGGAGTTGAATAGTACAGATGCCTTGTAAATGCAATGCATTTTATGTAACATTACATGTGAAAACGGACACGCGGTGGCGCAGTTGGTTGGGACAATGAGCTACAAGGCGGAAAGTCGTGAGTTTGATTTCCTGTGGTGTCAATGGAATTTTTCATTGGCATAATCGGCCGCACTACGGTCCTGGGTTAGATCAGCGTATAACAGAAATGAGCACCAGGAACCTTTACTGGAGGGTAAAGGCGGCCGGTCAGAGGGCTCATAAACCTACAACCTTCACGTGCCAATTGTCCGGACACCTGGGAACTTTAACCTCCTGGAACCCTGCCCAGGCTTGTACAGGGATTGCTTTACCCTTAACTTTTATATGTGAAAATGTAAAAGGTAAAAATAACTCAGACATGCTTTTGTAAGACAGACAAAGCCTGTCTTTTTAGATCAAGGTCCTGACCGAGAAGAAGATAATCGCTGATTTCGTCGACAAATTTCGCATTTTTCAAGAATCTGAGATCTCATAATCGTCTTGTCAGGTGGCTGCCACTGGAATCTGTTTTGAGCCACTTGACTCCCTAAAGGCACTCCCCAGAGGCACTGTGTAGCAGTCCACAACCCACTAGGTTTTGTTACGGTGAGAAGTTGTTAGTTCTCTGCACAATCCGAAGTTGGGAGTATCGCCCCTTGTCGGCCGCTTGCTTCTGTCTATCAAATATATTCGCAGGTACCTGTCGTATGCAAAGGCTTTCTCCTTCTTAATGTTTTGCATTGTCCGTGCGCTATACAAGACAACTGCGCTGTTCAGGGCTATTGTGCAGCGAGAAGTGGTAAGAAATTGCCAATAGTCGCTGCGTAATAACCCACAAGAGCGCAGTTCTCAGCTACTTCGCGGCCGAAAACATCACATGTACTGTACAACTGTTTATTAGAATCCAACCGAATAAAACTGACTGTAATAGCCTGCTCTGTCCTGCTTTCACAACATGGACACGCGCCATGCCAAAGCGGCAAGGGAGCCGCTTAATGTAGCAAGAAAATAAAATAAGAAATGAGCGTGTTAACTAACTTGAGTTAACCCCGAACCGTATTTAATGCAATACTTGAAATTAGTGTACCGTGGATTTTGCAATATATTATTTAACTGTCAGTCCACTGCCGTAAGGTGGTGCATGTTTAGTGCCTTGTCACTGAAATAGAGTTTTAAATTGTGTATATATTTTGATTCCTGTCATGTCCGTTGCTTTACTTTGTATTCTGCCCGACACATACTGCTTCCACGAGCTTCTGTGTGCACAGTTTAATCATGATTTTGGCTTCTCCTCTACCTGTAGAGTCGCTCTGCTTTCTCCTCTATTCCAATTCGTAATTAAGTGTATTTGTTATTATTTTTACACTTTCGTCTTTCTTTTTTCTCTCTGTTAAATTTGCATTTAAATGCGTTTCTTTGGTGCCGTGTAGTTTTTCTTTTGGGCGTTATATTCGAATATGTAACACTTCTGTGTAGTATTTTGGAGATCCAGGGTTCATTTCTCTTCCTAGAGGCTAGCTGTCCTGCTTGAGCTGTTTTATGACTCTCCTCAGTCTCTCCAACCTCATATTAGGCCACAGTCCCTTCCTTCTACGCACTTTACGATATATTATTCACTAAAATTTCGTAATTCGTCCCTGAATGTAGGCTGAGCCCCTGGGAGGCCGTTAGATTGAACAAAATAGATAGGCATATGTGTTTGTGTTTGTGTGTGTGTGTGTAACTTGTATTATGTGGATACAAGGTTGGCGCATTCGTTTAGAAGACATTTGGAAAAATATGTGATGCGGACTACAGCCTCATACGGCTTTATCTGCAGATAGAACAGATGATGGCAGGTTTTCTGGTCTCTTACCTGCCTTAACAGCCAATAAAAGAGAAAACCAATGAAGTGCAGCCAGAGCTACGGGTCCCAAGTGACCTGTTCAGACAGAGACACTTGAGGCGGTCCACTTTCAAGTACCATATCTGCAGCTGTGAATGATGGACAACAAGATGTAACTCGAAGGGTGAAATGGTTGTTTTCCTTGCTGCGCTTTCGGATTCGAATTTCGGGCTGGTATAATGTATTTTGTGTTTCCACCTAATAAGTCCGGGGAAATTCTATAATTGTTCTGTGAAAGAGGCCCAATGGTACAGTACCCTGTATGACTTGTAATTAGACTTATGAAAATTAGTTGAAGTGGATTTGATATATGTTATGTTAAAAGGTCAAAATCTAGGCATTTCTTAAAGTACAAACTTGTGCTATGGGGACTCTTGGAGGTACTAAGGAGAAACCACGAAATATCTCAGTAACGATACTTGGTCCCCCATGTCAGGATTCGAAACAGGAACCTCCCTAATACGGATCGCAATTACCACATATGCGAACGCTAAGATGGAGATCTGCAGTGTGGAAAGATGACATTTTTATACAGAATACATTATTTTTTGTTTCAAACTTGAAACGTTTCTTGATTAGAAGTAGTTTTGTAAACTATTCTTATATTTTCCAAACCAGATTTTCAATTGAACGTTATGGTTGAGTGACTAGCATTCCTGCTCCATATTCGAGAGCTTCGGAGTTCAAATATCAGCTCGGAGACCGGGTTTCCAGAGGGGATTTTCATGAATTTACTCAGCCCCCGGGCGTATACCGAGATAGTACTGCAGATTATAACATGATCTCTTTTTTCCACGTCATCTCCAGCTCACTAGTTAGTATTCTTACCATCATTTGACGCTATATAATCAGAATTACTGAAAGTGTCGTTAGATAATTAATTACCTGGAAAAGTAACTTCGTGGAGTACAATTTTTCTGAGAAGCTAAAATTTCTTTGCTAGATGTATCATTTACCTAACTGTATGGAACCCGCATATTCCTTACCGTGTTCTTAGGCGCCAATCACCTGTACAGTACCTTTCCTGAGCCACATAAATCAAGTCCACAGCCTCCAATTCTATTTAAAATATGTTTTAATATTGTGCTGCCCTTTCGCCTGGGTCTTCCGAGTTGTTTCTTTTCTTCATATTTCCCCAAAAAAACTCTAAGGGTGTCGTTAAGTATAACATCAATAAAGAAATCAGAATAAACCCGCCCTTATCACAATTTATGATACGTTATTTAGTCGTAAATATATTTGCTTGGGTAATTAATTTCGTACAAGTTTGTATGTAATGTCTGTTGAAATTACGACCGGAAAAAATGGGAGTTCACTTCTGTAGCTGTAGCTGTACATATATTTCTCTGTTAGTGTGTTGTTATTTGTTTTAACCCTTGTGGAACAGTCAAAATCACATGCTTGTTAAGTAAATATTTCTATAAAAGTGGAGACTGTAATTGTGACTGAAGGGTATGTATCACTCGACAAAGGTTGAGTCTGGAATGCGGCAATGTCGATACCATTCGTAGCTGTCTATCATGCTACTGTGCGACCCTCTCCGTACCTAGCTGCTGCAAGCCCCGATTATTACGTAACAGAGAATAACGACAGAAATGTTGGGTCTAGGCTTTGTACAAACAACACATGGTCAAGAAGTTCGTGGTTAATTGGGGTGGATATGAGACGGCGAACATCGGAATAAGTTTTAAGTGTAAAACTTCTACTTGGTTCCGCGAACTCTTGAAGACATATTATTAAATATATAAAATAATCTTGAAACATAAAAAGCGTGAACTTCGTTGTCAGTAATAAGCGAACACCGTTTTGGAAGCATAACGAAATCGTTTTTGAAGGAGAATCTGATTCTATAAAGAACGAAAACAGTCGACCTCACGTAACGAACGACAATTTAACCGTGGAAACAGCAGTAGGAAAGTGAGAGAAGCCGTACTTCCAGCCACGAGTTCTGAAAGATAATTGTCTAAATCAGTCACTAAAGTTGAAACTGACATTATATGGGTAATCATGAAATATCGAAATTCCAGACACTATGTTTCACGAACTTTAAGACTTTATTGTAAATGGGTATTACTCACATTGTTGCAACCTAGGAGTACCGAATTCTGACTCGAAGCACATCACCAGTTATTCTGATTATCATATTTATTATTTTTACCAATTAATTCCAAACCACAAAATAAGTCACCTTCTAGCTACTGATTGTATTAAAATTCATCAGTTCCTTAATTTCTTTTAGTTCGGCTGTAAAAAATCTAGCAGGCTACATGGCCTTAGTAATTAGTAAAGGACAAGTTTCTTGACCTCAGCAACAAGTACAATACACAGGACTTTGAAATGGTCACGATTTATTCCACCAGTTCTTTTAAATTTATCATAAATAATCGTCCTCTCACTTTGTTCTTTCATACAGCACATTGCGTTTGTTTAACCTCTTTAAGTAACCTAATGACAATTCGAATCTAGTGCAGTGTATCATATTTCCACTGTTTCAAAAAATACTGTATAATACAGCCAATAATATTTCGGATTAAATATTCACATCCTTTGAATTAAAGCGACCCTTTTCACGTTGGGACCACAATTCACAATCAACAAAGGCAATACACGTATATCTTGCATGTAAAAATGCAGTAAAATATGAATTTATCGAATAATTTTGGCCCTCCACACGCAAGGGAATATTCCTAGTGGGGTTTGAGTGTTTGTGGGAACTACTGTGTTTGATTTGTTTATTTCCTAACGTCCCCTCTAGGAATTAAATTGCAGTTTGTTCGGACTGCCCTAAATATCAATTTCACGTGCAGATTGAGTATTATATTATTCATACCGTGCATTGTCTGAAATGAATAGATCATCCAACATATGCATTCTGTGACGCAGCGTTTATGACATTTGGAAACTCCTACATGTTTCGACAAGGAGGTATCGTACACTTCACACGACATATCTGGACGATATATTTTCAAATCACACGGAATTGGGACAGATTTTTATATACATCCTCCACATAATATACAAACAACAAAGAACTGGCAACTTTGGCGACTTCTGTTATACATTTTAACATTTAAGATCATAACACTCTAATTTATGGTTATAAATTGCATGTATTTTAGCATTTTAAGGTTTTATTCATTGCTATAAGGGGAAAAGTGTATAGATTGACATGTTGGCTTATATACCTTGTTTATAATGACTCCCTGAGAATGGCATCTCAGTGCCTAAACGTGTAGCAGTTTATATGTACTATAAATGGTCTATAACAGAGCGCGTATGTTGGATGATATATCAATTTAATATTCGCCTGATGCAGTAAAAATTACATTTGGTGTTTGTGTAAAACAACGTCGTCCAACGAATCCTTAAACCTAATGACTCCGTAAATAATTATAATAAAAGTCAACGAGATGCACAATTTCTCAGATTTATTTGATAAAGTAATCTGCATGTTTCGGACAGGTCCACTCTCCATCATCAGGAGTATCTTAACACTGTATACACGCAGTAGGTATTTGTCATGCTAGTTCTCTTGGCTGTCTGCTGTTGGCTGCTAGCAGACAGCCAAGAGAACTAGCATGACAAATACCTATTGCGTGTGTACAGTGCTGAGATACTCTTAATGATGGACAGTGGACCTGTCCGAAACATGTAGAGTACTTTATCAAATAAATCTGAGAAATTGTGCATCTCGTTGTCTTTCATTATAAGAATATATCACGATGCACGGTCCTCTGAATGTCAGGTTCTCCGTAAAAGTTTGTGAGTTCTCATTGCATTGAGAGACACAGACAGTGTGTGCTTGTAAGTTAATAAGCAGAAGCCTTAATCCACCCCGCTTCACATCTGCTTTACCAGAAACAGCACATCAAAATGTCTGGATTTCGGCTTTCTCTAATTGTAGAAATAATAATGGTCGTATTTTCGCATTCAGTTAATAGAGCTGTAACTTAAAAATCTGCTGCTTTTCCGCAGTGGTTGATTGTTATATGAATATATTGGGAGTGTTACAGGAATACTTTTAACAAGTTCCATGGAAGAGATTAATTATTCAAAACTCGAAACTGACATCAAAGGATTGACAGTACAGTTAGAGAATCCTAGCCGAGCAGATTGGTTTACCGGCGTTTGCGACGTACACATTTCGGGTAAGTGGCTTTCATCGGTCTCTTCTGACAAATGTTGAGACAGTACATCCAAATAGTCATTACTGAGTCCTTTCTAATATATTCCAATTTACCATAATTTTTGCTATTCATTATTTGATACTGTAGCATTTATACTATTTAGTTGACTCTATGTTCACCAGATTCCGCTATCGCATCTCCGCCGATAGACAGGTCGCTCTCTTCTGAGCTGATTGGTGCGTTCCCTCATTTGTCAAGTAAATGATCACACGGTACCTTGAATAGGTTTAAACATATTTCTTTCTCACCTCAGTTCATAGCTTACGGTCATTCTCTTTGTATATTTTATGTTTGATACAAAATCGAATGACAAGGAAGATGTGCGTTCTTGGTTCTTTATTCTAATCTTCATTTTCTTCACTTCCTGCAGGATATATCAATCGGTTAAGCAGACTGGAATGTGTCTGGTGCTTTTCTCGGCTGCAGTACTCTTCGCGGTTTTCTTAGTTTAGAAGGCTACGCACATTGTCTTCTTCATCTACTGAAGCTAAATAGTCTGCAGCTGTTCACACAACGTCGTTAATATGAGACAAGTACTAACCATTAAAGTTTCAAGACAATTATAAAATTAATTACGGTAGATACGACTATACTTGTTCCAAGCAGCACAATCAAGTCTTTCCTTGAAGAAGAGTCTTTCTTGAAAAAATGACAATTGCTCACTTAGTCAAGAAAATCGCTAACTTTCATTGAGCCTGAACGTTAATTAGTATGTGTCGCAAGAATCTGCCACTAGACCCATTCCCAAACCACACGATTACAATCCAAACACACCCAGCCTCTATGTATGCAGGCTTAAGCCACGATTATTACATTTGACAAAGTTATTTTTGGCTTCCGAATTCCATAATGGAGATTATATTAGACTGATATTGATGAAATAGAATTCTCCCTATAATTTAACATATCTCTCACATATCAGGTATCATACAAATTCATAAATGTTTTATAAATGAAACGTGCGTATATGTGAACAGATATTACTTTCTCGTTACGTGTTCCTTTTATAAAATAATTCAATGATCAAACTTTACAGGATATACAGTCTCCAAAATACAAAACTAACACAAGCTAGCCTGTTGGACGAGCTAAAGGAAGTTGAAAGGTACCGTGTACAATAATATTGACATATCCTTGTGATCCATCTTCTCGGCAGAAGGTCAACGCAGATTTGACATGACCAGCTTACACAGGGTAAAAAGAAGTGACACGACGACAGAAATCATGGTATGTTTTTATACTATAGGTAGTATTTGGTAAATTGAATTATGGTTTCTTCTCCTCACATAACGCACAAAAGTCGGCAAAATATAATTTTTGATAGCCGGATTATATAACATTGTTTTTAATTGTTTTGTTTACATAGCATCAAATGAGGGGATGGCTGTGTTTTGCGAGATTTTTTCCCGTTTGTTTAAGGTCTCATTTCAATAGCTTAAATGTTATGCTGTTGAATGTCACTGTGATTAATAACAAAGGAATTTGAAAACAAGCATAACGAAGTCATGTGACCAAAGAATTTCCCAAGTGGGTCTAAGTTGACTCGAAGGACCACAGTCAGTGCGTCCAGTCGCCGAACACATACTTCAACACGTTACTTCCCAAACACGAGGCAAGAATTTTGCCAGTTTTCCGCGTCATTTCGTATGGTACCTTTAAATAGAGGATTGTGAATGATGTGAAGTTGTCGTGACACGTGTCAAGGTTCAGTCGGGGTATTCGCGTACAAAACAACAAAGAACGCCACGCAGATATCAGTCAGGACGGAATTTCGAACCCGCAACCTCCAGGGAATAAAGCATGTCAGCCAAACACTGAAATGTGATATTCTGCAAGGACATAAGAACAACAGATCGGATTTGTACGTTACGTTTTCTTATTTAATGTAGAGGGTGGGCCTAATTTGAATTGGTTAAACGTGCTGCATGAGACAGATTCTTTGATAAGCCAGTTATACTTAAGTCAAAAACTTCTTGTCCTGCTGAGCCACAAGACTCACCACTATATTCATTCAAACTCAGCTTTTGTTATAAGCATTATTCACTCTATATTTTTGTGTAATTACTGACTAATTTACATATACAAGGTGCATTCAGAAAAGGACCGAACTTTTTCTATGAAGAATGTATTGCTCATTTTACAGCATTTTAAGCACTGTTCCCTTCAAAGTAGTCCCCTCTACTGGCGATACACCGTTCCCAACGTTTCTTCCATTGTTGGAATGCTTGCTGGAACGCGCTTTCTGTGACGGCGCGCAGTTCTCTTATCGCATTTTCCTGAATCTTCTCTATGGTTTGGAAACGACGTCCTTTCAAAGTGGTTTTAAGTTTGAGAAACAGGAAAGAGTCTGCTGGAGCTAAGTCCGGAGAATAAGGTGGGTGGGGCACAACGGATGTCTGATGTTTTGCCAGATAACTGCGAATGAGGAGCAACGCGTGATCCGGTGCATTGTCGTGGTGCAACTTCCAAGTCTGGTTTTCCCGCAGTTCAGGCCTCTTCCCGCGCACGGCATCCCTCAAACGCGCTAAAACTTCATGGTAGAGCTACTTGTTTACCATCTGATCACGTGGTACAAATTCATGATTGACAATGCCTTTCCAATCAAAAAACACAACCAACATTACCTTGATCTTTGACCGACTCATCCGTGCTTTTTTCTGTCGAGGAGACTCTTTCTCCATCCACTGTGCGACGATTGCATCTTGGTTTCAACATCATATCCATAAACCCACGTCTCATCTCCTGTTATGATGTTCTTAAGAAAGTTTTCATTACCATTTGCATTGGCAAGTAGTTTCTGACCGATTTCAACACGGTTCTCTTATCGTCAGTCAACAAACGCGACGCGAATTTTACACTGACGCGACGCATCTGAAGTTTTTCAGTAAAAATTTGATGGCAAGACCCTATGCTGACGCCCACTTCGTCAGCAACTTCTCGCACAGTTAAACGACGATTTCTACGAGTCACAGCACGAACTGTCTCGACATGGTCTTCGTTTGTTGATGTGGAAGGTCGTTCAAGTCTGGAATCTTCACCGACCGACATTCTGCCCTCTTTAAAATGCTTAAACCACTCATAGCACTGCGATCGGCTCATAAAGTCCTCTCCGTATGCTTGTTTAAGTAACTGAAATGTCTCTGCAAAATTCTTACCAAGTTTGCAGCAAAATTTCAAACACATACGTTATTCTTCAAGCTCTCATTGTCACTTTGTCACTAATCCGCCGAACAGCTTGTGCAGTCGCTCAGTTCAGCGGATGTAGTTCGATGATTAATGCTCATAGCGTAACGGGACAAATGGCAGTTTGTTGTCAAAACCTGACACTAGGTGCGGTCAGTAGCCGCAGCGCGCTCTCTATGCTTGTTCGGGCGCTATTTAAGAAGTTCGATCTCTTTTTGAACACTCCTCGTATTCATGTGTATGAAGTATTAGGTAACTCTTGCTACTGAATGAAAAGAACAAGGAGTATTTTAAAATTCTATGTATTCAAGAGATGAGCTAATCTTCGTACTCCTGCTTAAAGCGGAGTAACTACGCTTGACGTTGGGTGGATAATTTCGATGGGTATGTTTGGATCAAGGGAGAGAGGGGATGTGAAACTAGACCTAGGGGCTTGCAAATGAAACTCGGAAAGCTTGCACGGGAATAACAGACTGATTTGGTAGTATACGTATTGTCCATTTCGGAGCACTTCGCCACGTCATTGTAATTAAGCGAACACATAAACCCTATTGCTTCACTGGAGCTGAAATTTAGCTAAAACCACCGAGTAATGTCATAATCTACACTAGGATCTTGATTTGGTTTTCAACTGCTGTGCAAGTTGTTAAGAGAAATATATTCAGATCCGCTCAATTTAATATCATGAAACTGGAAGTGAAAGAGTCGGTTTACACTTGTGGAATATTCAAGTAACCGTAGCTATAACGAAAACCTTTGTGGCATGGTGGTGCTTGCTGCTAATTTTGCGGAAGTGTTCCTGTGATTTTTTATGATTTTTGTCCATCTGCCCACCAGCTTTCTACCGATGGCCGGAAAGCATAAGAGGGAAGATTACTGTCGTCTGAAGTGTGACGCCGTGTACTGTGGTACATACCTACAGAAGAATCGGAGACACCTGCTTCCACCATCGCGTCAAAAAAAAATACGTTTATGGATTTTTGAGTAGCGTACCTCACAGTGGAATGTTAAGATCGAAGAGCCACAATTAGTATTGACGAATCAGCCCAAGTGCACAGATTCGGATCCCGGAAGCCCATGGTTCTAATCTGTATAGAAAACTTGAAGAGAATCTCAAATCTTGCACAGAGAAGATCAGTGGTTAGTGGAAACGTGTGTGCTGTAGTAGGTAGGCGTGTCAAGTTACGCAAAACAGCTCAAGGGTATTTTTTATAGAGCCTTCCTCTTGCAGGAGATTTATAGCAGAATGTAGTCTATAATGTATACTGAAGAGAAACGAAAAACACATGCCATGAATGTGCACTGAACTTTCAAAAAAAAAATCACACTAGAAAGGCCAGTGATTTCAATCGATATGTCTTGAGCGCACCGTGAAGAACGTTGAAGAATATGACCTACAGAAACATAGAAATTATTATTATTATTATTA
>Ga0123354_10006359_pt1 | contig 17526 bp, 12 predicted proteins | sample TergutLab28metaG_2_FD_97872 | JGI IMG/M metagenome (GOLD analysis project Ga0123354, IMG submission 97872) | Labiotermes labralis P4 segment gut microbial communities from Petit-Saut dam, French Guiana - Lab288 P4 | ecosystem: Host-associated > Arthropoda: Insects > Digestive system > Gut ...
AACCTGGTCGATCCGCGCCAGCGTCAGGATAACGGCGCCGTTGGCGGGGCCGCGATCCAGGAACGTGTCAATAATGACGGCTCGGTCGTGGTGACCAGCATCACCGCGAAAGCGGGGGCGGCGAGCGGCACGACAAAGCCCGTGATCTATACACCCGATCAGCTGGTGGTGGATGAACAGGGCCAGCCGCTTCTGCTCGACCGTTCCTACAGCTGGGATGCGCCGCTGTCATTGCACCGGGTTTTCACCGCGGTCAATTATGACGCCGGATGGGAGTTCCCGCAGCGGATGGAGATGATCCTCTGGCACATCGCCAACCCCTATTGGGACAATGCCTATGACATTCACGAGGATCTGGATCTGGTCCGGAGCAAGCACAGCGACGGGCGCCACACCATTCCCTTCGTTGCAATCGTCGACACCTTCTATGGCAACAGCGTCCCATTCTGTGACCTCGTCATTCCGGACCTGACATTCTTCGAGCGGTTCGGCGTTCACGGCCTGGTTGACCGGCCGATCTCGACCGTCGACGGTCCTGCCGACAGCATGCACTGGCCGGTTCTTCCAGCGCTCTACGGGATCAAGTCCTGGGCCGATACGCTGATCACGCTTGGCGAGATGCTCAAGATCCCAGCCTTCCTCAATGCTGATGGATCGAAGAAATTTCCCAAAGGATACGAAGACTTCATCTGGAAATGGGAGACGGCGCCCAATAGTGGTGTCGGGCTCTTGGCCGGTGCCCGTGGCGATGGCACGGAGATGCTGCGTGCGAAGCCGAGCCAGGCGCAGCTCGAGACCTATATGAAGCCAGGCCACATCCCGGCCTATGGTTCATCGGCGCACGACACCACCTTTCCCAGAACGGCGAAGATCACGACCAAGTCAGGCGCGCTGCCTGATGGGGTGAGTGCGGGCGAACAGAGCGTCGGCCATTCCCATTATCAGTATACGCTTCCCGTCGAGATCCGTTACCGGCGTAACGTCAATGCCGGCTACCTGAAATGGGCCCATAGCGTCGGGTTCATCCCCTACGCCAAACCAATCCCGGTTCAGATCTATTCGGAGACCATCCAGAAATTCCGCCTCGCCGGCAACGACAAGTGGAAGGGCTCCAACGCCGGATTTCTTGCTTTGGCCAAGATGGCCGAGGGCAAACAGGATGACGCGGCGAAACAGCGCTATGTTGAGCTTGCCGCCCGGAATGCTGTGCCACCGAAGGACGAACGTGGTCTGGCGCTGCGCAAGATCCTGACCACGCTCTTTGACCCCCTGCCCTCGTGGTACGAGCCGCTCGATTGGGCGGCGGACGGCTCCGACCCCAAGACCTATCCGCTGCGCACCGAAGGACGCCACGTCAATCCGTGGTTCTATCACCAGTGGCAGAACCACAATCCGTGGCATCGTCCGATGCTGCCGTTCTCACCGATCTACATGAATGTCGAAACGGCAAAGCAATACGGTCTCAAGAGCGGCGACTGGGTCGAGTTTGAATCGCGTAACGGCGAACGCGTGCGCGGCATGATCGAAACGACCGAGGCGACGCGCCCGGAGGTGGTGTGGTACTGGAAGGGCCGCAATGTGCGCCCGGGGACGCTTGCCATCGCGCCGGACTCGCCGGAGATCACAAAAGGTGTGATGTTCAACGACGTCTATCCCTATCGGCGCCCCAAGAGCTGGGGTGGCGACTTGCCGGGAAAACGCGGTCTGTCGCTGCTCAATCTCGATCCCTTCACGGGCCAGACGGTGTGGGGTGACCTGCGTCTCAAGGTCATCGGAAAATCGCCGGTTCAGGAATCGGCCTATGGGGCGGCTGACGTGCTTTTGAGGGCGGCGGCTGACCGGGATTTCATGCCGGCAGCGGATGGCACCAAAGTTCTGCGCTTCTCGGCCTACAAGCAGCCGCGCGATGCGGGCCTCGCCTGGTATGATCAATCCGCCCCTTCCGACGAGGGGAAGCGGTGACGTGAGCTGATCAGAAGGAATACTGTCATGCAATTGGCCATTGTCACCGATATGAACAAATGCGTCGGCTGCGACGCCTGCCAGATGGCGTGCAAGGTCTGGAATACGTCGGGTCCGAATGGACCGATGCCGGACCTCGATCCCTGGGGCAAAAATCCCTGGGTGATGTACTGGTTGAAGGTTCTGCATCTGGAACGCGGTACGTATCCTGCGACGCAGACCGTTGCGTTGCCGGTCAGCTGTTTCCATTGTGTCGATCCGGCCTGCGTGCGGGCCTGTCCAACCGGAGCGATGCACAAGCGCAGCGATGGCGTTGTGCTCGTCAATTACGACGTCTGTGTCGGCTGTCGCTACTGTGTCAACGCCTGTCCCTACGGGAATGTGAACTTTGATCCGCTAGACGGCATAGCCAAGAAATGCACCCTTTGCGTCGACCGCGTCTATAATGAGGAATTGCCGAAATATGAACGTGTGCCCTCCTGCGTACGCGTCTGTCCGACCGGAGCGCGCACCTTCGGCGACATTGACAATCCACACAGCCAGGCGCGCCAGGTCATCCAGAAGCACGGTGGCTTTGTCATGGGCCCTGAATTCGGCACGCAACCGGCCAACCACTATCTGCCGTTCCGCGGCCCGAGTGGACCAGGTGAAGACTGGGCGTCTGAGACCAGGATCGAGGAATTTGCTCAGCGGACGGGAGCGGTGAACGTGGTTGGAGAATCCCAGCCGGCCACCGACAGACAGGGACCGGCGGCACTATGAACGAATTCAATGAAACCAGTTCCCTGACCCCGCACGCGCGCGCCTTGGTCTATGATGCTCTGGCGGGACTGTTCAGCTACCATTTCGGTCTGAATGATTTTTCCGAGCGCGTGACGGATAAGGAGGCCAATGTCGTCGCTGCAAGCCGGATCCTCGGCGACATCGGCTACCGCTGCGATTTCGCCGAGATGTTCAATGTCGCACAGTCCGTCGGCGGTATCGACGAACTTGGCGAGGTCCAGACGGAATATGTCGCCCTGTTCGACCGCCCATCGCCGAGCCACGCCCTGTCGCCCTTTGAATCGGTGCAGCGAAAGGGTGTTGCCGATCTGACCATTGTGGGCGACGTCAAGGACTTCTATGAACGATTTGGCCTGACCCTGGCACCCGATGCCAGCGAAACCGCCGACCACTGCAGCATGGAATTCGCCTTCATGAGCAGCCTGGCCTTCCGGGAGGCCGAGGCGATCAGGTTGGAGGCGGATGGGCAGCGCTTTCATGACGGTCAACTTGCATTCCTGTCACAGCACATGATGCAGTGGATGCCGAAATGGCTGCCCAATCTCGAGGCGGCGGCGCGGCACCCCTATTTTGCCGCAGCCGCCCGGGTCGCCCAGGGCTTCCTGGCGGAAGACGCGGAACGCCATGGTATCATGGATCCTGGCGCCATCCTGGATCAGGGGTGATGCGCGCCGGGATTGTCCTTGTCGGCGCCTCAGCCGAGGTGGCAGCCTGTCTCGAAGAGCATCTTGGACGCTGGCGTGACGCTCAGCTCGTCGTGGTGGAAACGCCCGAGGAGGCGCGTGCGGTTGCGCGACGGTACCAGTGGAGCGCAGTGGTGGTGGCGGGGCTGGGATGCGAAGTCGATGGCGAGGCCAGCGGCTTCGCCGAAATCGCCCATCCCCTGGCCATCGAGTTTCTCTCCCTTGATCCCCAGGATCTGCCCCAGGCTGCCCTTTGTCTTGGTGTCAAGGCGGCAAAGCTGACCCGCTCCTCGATCGTCCATATGGCGCGGCGGGAAACCGCAAAGCCGGCCCCTGCCCTGACGCGGCGTGGATTGTTCACGTCCGCCACAGCGCCAGCAAAAGAGGTCCCTTCGCCACGTCCGGTCGCCGTCGGTACGAAATGCCGGGCGCAGCAGGGCTGCCGGAAATGCATTGAGGCCTGTTCGTTCGGGTTGATTGCGGTTAACGACCGTCTGCCGGAGACCAGCGATGGCTGTCGGCTCTGCGGAAGCTGCGTGGCGGTCTGTCCGACCGGCGCGCTGCAGTCGCCGGTTTTCTCCGACGATCAGTGGGCGGGCATTCTCGATGGGCTGGCTGCTGGCGCAAGCGAGGCCAGGACGCTGTTGCTGACCTGCGAAAAGGCTGAGATCGCCACCGTCCCATCAGGCACGGTGGTGGAGCGTCTGCCCTGTATCGGGGCGCTGGGGGTCACCCATTTGACCGAGGCTGCGGCCTTTGGACCCGAGCGCGTCATCGCCTGGTGCCCCTCTCCTGCCGATTGCGAGAACGTGCCATCGGCGCGGCGCATGCAGGGGGATTTCGCCACCGTTATGGAAAATCTCAGGACGGGAGGCGAGCGTCTGTCTTACGTCGAGGGCGCAGACGGCTGGGTCGAAGCGCTGGGTCAGGATGCCAGTGTTGCTGCGGGCAATGGCGGAAGGTTGAGCGGGCAGCGCCGGGGCGACTTTATTAGCGCCCTTCGTCACGCCGGCAAGGACAAGGTCAAGCCGGCGCAGGGCGCACAGCTCTTCGCTGTCGCAATAGATGGGGCCTGCACTTTGTGCGGCGCCTGCGCGGTCGCCTGTGTGGATGGCGCATTACGATTGAGCGAGCCTGGCGACCGGCTGACCCTGAATTTCCAGCAGGCGCTCTGTGTCGGTTGCGGTGCCTGCGCGCGGAAATGCCCCGAAAAGGTTCTCGAGCTTATCGATGCCGATGACATCTCCGATATCATCGCCGACCGCATCGTGGCCCGGGCGTCGTCCCCCATCGCCCGCTGTCGCGGCTGCGACGTGGTACTCGGCCCAGCTGCCATGATCGAGCGCCTTGCCGCGGTGCTCAAGAGCGACGCCAATGCAATTGACGCCCTCGCCTATTGTCCATCCTGCAAAATGGCCCGCATGTATACCGGCGCGCCCTCAGGGATCACGCCGCCAGAGCGGGCGGACAGCACGGCTTCTTAATTCTTCAGTCAAATGGTCATGAAAGGCGAAAGGCGTCAGCCGGCCGGCCAGTCTATCCTGCAGGATTTCAGGGCGTGGCGCTGGCATGGCGCTGTCGGTTGCGCCCGCGTTCCGGACACCATCGTTCGCGCAAAACGCGCGTCTGTTCGGCTGTTCTTTCAGGAAATGCCGCTCTTGCGTAAGATGGTGACGACGGGGCTGCCCTCACGAAAATGTCCACCTCGCCAATCCCGCCATCTCCGAGCGCTGACCGCTTCCCATTGCCCATTGCCCGTGATCCCGCGCGCCTCTCACGACAAGGCAACAGGACAATGCCGATCGAATGACCGGCATTGTCCGGACATCGTTCACTTTCCAGCGGCGGCGCGCTTTACGAGTTCAATCAGACGCGGGTTGTCATCGTGGGTCCCGTCCAGCAACTTTTTCGTCGCCTCCGGGCTGAGTCGGGCTCCCGCCTCAATCAAGGCTTCTGCTGTGTCGAGTTTGGCAAGGAGCAGCGCCAGGCTGAGCGCAGTGTAGCCCTGCGGCGTTCGCTTTTCCAGCTTGGCGCCTCCCGCCAGCAAACGCTTGATGACGACGGGCGGGCACCCGTCCCGCCCCGCCATGATCAGGGCAGTCAGGCCCGCCATGCCCTCGTGGTTCGGATCAACGCCAGCGCCGAGAAACAGATCGATCATGCGCAGCGTGTCTGCGGTCGTGGCATGCGCGCCATGACCGCAGTTTAAAACAGCAAGCTCCAACGGCGACTTTGGCATCATCTCGCTCGTTGTCTTCAGATCAACACCCGCGACAACAAGCGCCTCAACGCCTTCAACCTCTCCATTAAAGACCAATGTGCCCAGATTGCTCGGATCGAGGGCCAAATGATTTGCTTTGAGATAGGCGACCGCCTCGGATTTGGTCATCCGCGGTTTATAAACGTCGTCCGTCTGTGCGTTGGCGGCGCCGCATCCGATCAACAACATGGCTAAAAGATACAGAATTCTCATACGTTGCTCCTCTTCCTGAATCGCTCGACTTTAGTCACTTTGTCTTGTTTTGCATTGCCCGCTTGATCAGTTCCAGCTGCGTCGGGTCATCGGGCAGTTCCATGTACATTGAGTCCACCTGCTTCTTGCTCAGCCCGGCTCCACGATCAATCAGGATGCGGGCAAGGTCCCATTTGGCGCTGATCATAGACATAGCAAGGGGCGTGAAGTCCTGGTGGTTGACGGGATCCGCCCGGGCACCAAGGTCGATCAACTGAACGATCACCGCGGTGGGGCATACCTGAACCGTGCTCATGACGAGTTCGTTGCCACTCGCGTCGCTGGCGTCCATGCGGAAGCCGTGTTTGAGCATGTTGCGAAAGAAGGCCTCGACTTTGTCTGGCGAGGCCTTCCCCTTAATGCAGGCCATAGGCAGTCCGAACGCCACGGCCTGATGTGCTGCCAGAACATGCACGTCCCCGACCCGCAGTCCGGCATCGAGGAGCGCCTCAAGCTGATTGAGGTCGAGTTCGGCTGCGGCGTCAACAAGCGCGTGGTAGGAGACCTCGAGACTGCGCTTGTGCAGGAATGTCTCACCGGCCTTCTGCTTAAGGGGATCGGTGGCTCCGGTTTTTTCCGGCGCGGCGATTGCAGGTTTGCCGTCCTGCTTCCATTGACGCAGCAGTTTGGCCTGCGCATGGACGTAATCGCGGTCGGCGCTGGTATCATTTTCTGCGATCGAAATGGCCTGGTCGAGAATGTCGTCTCCAGGCTCGAAGCTGCGCAGGCTCATCAAGGCCTGTCCGCGTACCCGTCCATCGGAGCGGCTGCGAAGCACGTCGAGCAGTGCAAGGGGCATGATGTCTTTGAGATAGGCTTTGACAGACTGTGGGCTCGAACCCTGCGCGTCTCCGATGTCGCGGAGCGCTTCAATCAGCTCTGTCTGTTCGACCATCGACGTGCTGGTGCGCAAAGTCGTGATCAGAACCGATATATCATTCACGGTGCTTGGCTTGTTTGTCCGGATGGAGTCGTAGGCCTTGGCGATAATCTGCTCAAAACTCGGATAAATACCCTGTGCATGCGCGCCGGGTATCGAGGCAAAGAGGAGGCCAAAGCAAAAGAATGCCGGTGCGCAAATGTGATGGAGGCTAAGGCCGCTAATCTTCATAAAAGGGTGATCCTGCTGTTAAGGAAGTGAAACTGTGAATACGGCGCGACTGTTTGCTTTGTGTCTTCATTCCGCCTCGGTTGCACGCTTCACGTAGTCGGGGCGCCGTAAATCCTGTCGTTTGGATAGCAAAACTCGTTTGGCGGCGGCAGGAGTCAGGCGCGCGCCGCGCTCCATGAGAACGTCAGCGGCCTCGAAAGCATCACTCTTCAGCGCGATCTCAAGGGCTGTGGCACCGAGAGGATCGCGAAAGTCCAACACGGTTCCAAGGTCGGCGATATGCGCGACCACAGCGCCAGAGCAATCGGGCGCCAGTTGCATGAGAAGCGTAGACTGGTAGTGGTCGACGTAGTCGATGGGGTAGCCATATTCGACCAGGCGATCAATCGCCGCATTGATCCAGTCTGCTGGAATAGTTGGATTACGGCAGGCTGTCTGCAGGGAAAACCAGACCATCTCAAAGGTCTTGTCGATATTGTCGTTCTCTACATTCAGGCCGGCCTGGAGTAAGGCCTCCGTCATCTGAGGATCGCCCGTGCTGAGCGCGGTCTTCAAGGTATCATAGGAGACGTCAACCCCACGGGCGCGCAGGACCTTGAGCCCGTCCTCCTTGTCGGCCGGCGTGGCCAGCGGGACGATCCCGATCTTGCGCTCCATCATTTTCCGTGACGGGAACAACCGGCTCCAGACGGTTGTAGCGGCGAGTTGGTCATCCTTCGGCAGTTCTGAAAAAACGATGAGAGCGACCTGCCGGACATAATTCTTGACCCTGGCTGGCGAGGTGCCGTGCCTGAAGTCGCCGATTTCACCGATGGCTGCGATCAAGTGATTGTGATCGTCGGCATCGCCGCTCCGCAGCAGCGTCAGGAAAAGATTGTCGATGTCGTTCTTGAGGGTTGGCCGGTTGTTGGCGATTGACTCTTTGGCGCGCTCGATAAGCGTGACGACATCGGCAGGGTTGCCGGTGTTGCCCGGAGGTGCTGCGTCTGGCTTGAAGATGCCGGGTTCAGGGCGCAGGACGAGAGCATGCGAAACGCCTGGTATCATCGGCAACAGGACCATACTCACCAAGACCGCGACAAACCTGATCCTGCCTTGCATCATGCCCATCTTCACCCAGATCAAAGACCCAACCTCACATCAGGCCCGGCTAGCACGAAAGCTGGCGTCTATGCGTGTCAAGACCTCGTGATTGGCGTGATGCGCGGTGTGCCTCCCAGCTTGCAGCGGGAGTCCGCTCCAATTTCAAGGGGTGGATGTGGCACCTGTCTTGAAGGAGATGCGGCGGCAGCGATCTCTGAAGCCGCATTGAATCACGACCGCCCCGTTCTCGAAACCGAAACCGCATGCTGCTCGTTCGATCACCGCAGCGTCGCTGCGGTTTTCGCATCGGTATGATATTCGGCCGACTTGCAGCAGGAGCGATTGGCTGGCATGGCAAGGACGTGATTGCATATTGCATCACGGCTCAGGCGAGCTGCGTCTGCGACAGTGAGGTCTGGCAAGACAGTTGATCGTTCGGCCAGCGCAAGCCCGTCCGCTTGCGACGAGGACCTCAAGCCCTCAAGCATCTGGCTCTGAAACAGGGCCATGTCGGTTAAGCGATCGCGCGGTTCCCCGGCCTGTTCATCGCGAATGGGTGAAAATCGGCCACGGTGATGGGCGCGTCCGGGGCCGTCGTCGCCGTTTGCGTCTCAGGATCAACTCGTTTGGGAAAAGCGAGGGTCGCGGGAATACCTTACCGCCGTCCGCCGCGTCCAGCCCGGCCTTTGCCCTGCTCCAGCGAAATGCGAGAGCACCTCTTCGATGACGCAGATCGTGGTGCCATAAGCGGTTCGGCGATCCATCGGGAATCTGTTCCTGGTGCGGCCCGCGTTGCACCAGATTGGGGCGCAAGGAGCCGCGCCCGGAGACGCTGAAAGACCTCGGCGCCGCATTTTGCCATCTCATTCACGCTTTCCGCCGAAGATGTCATTCAACACATACGCCAGCCGCAACCCGGCCAGCTTGAGCCTTTTCCGTGCCACCGGCCAATTGTCTTTGGCATAGGAGGACGGTAATTGCGGTGGACCCTCTTCCGCCTGCCCCCATTGCGGGTTCGCCTTCGTAATCGCCGGCACCAGAACGTCTCGCACTACGTCTCGGCCCTCCAGCGCCCAGGCTACCGGATCGACGTCGCCTGGGTGCCCTTTCTCGGCATCGTCATCGACCATCTGAGCCAGGAATTCGTCCGACACACCCTGCTCTGCCAAAATCGCATCGTCCCAGACCGCATGCAGCGTCAACCGCTTACCGCGGTACATGACATCGCCGCGATCAACCACCGTATGAAAGGGCTGGTGAATGTCGCCGACGAAGTGGATAAGGTACTTCAACGCCAGAAGCCTGGCCTCATCGTTCACATCCTTGCTCTTCAGCGCCGCAATGTCTGCTTCAATCGCGCCGATAACGCATCGATTTCCGTGGCACATCGTTGCCGGATCATAGCGACTGTCGTCGAGGTTGAGATGCACAACATGGCTTGGCTGCGCCGGAACCGCAAGCTTCTTGACCTGATCTGCCCAGCTGGCAACCTCCCTCATCTTTTCCTTGCCCTCAAGCGCAAGCAAACGCCGAACCTCGCTTTCAGCCTCCTTGGTCAAATGACGACTGGCAACGTCCGCCACGGTTCGATGCCCGAGCGCGCTCCACGCAAGAGCCTTTGTAGCAAACGGACCAGACGCAATCAGCACGATGGCACATATGGCCAGCTTCTTATATGAATTTGGCGAAAACCTGCGCTTCATGACAGCACGCCTCAAAAAAAATGCACAAAATCGATCCATACACGTACTGAGCCGGGAATGTCAACATCCTAAGGCAAGGGAAGCAAAGCAACCCACGCGCTCACGACCGCGCCCGAAGTCGCAGCACTCTGGCGTGAATGTGCGTGAAATTTCCTGCCTGCTGTCGTCCGTACAAGGACAATGCTGCCAATGATGCGGCAAATCGCTTCTTACCCTTTCAGTTTCGAAAAGCTGATAAGGTCTTCAAGCTCGGCAAAAAAGCGCGGTTGGACCTTATCGAGGAGAATGCCGCAGTGACAATACTCCCGCAGCTGTTCCATGGAATGGGAGATCATCACAATCCTCGATCGCGGCAACTTCTCTTCAAACACACGTTTGGATTTTCGTTTGAAGCTTTCGTCACCAACAGCGGTGATTTCGTCCACGAGATAGCAGTCAAAATCGATCGCCATGCTCATGCCGAATGCAAGCCGCGCCTTCATGCCGCTGGAATAGGTCCGGATCGGCAGATTGAGCGAGGTGCCCAACTCGGAAAAGTCGCGCACATAGTCGATGACGCTCTCGGTGTCCTGACCATAGATCCGCGCAACGAATCGTATGTTTTCGATCCCCGTCATTGATCCGTTGAAGCCACCGGCGAAGCCGAGGGGCCAGGAAATTCGCCCCCGCCGAACCACGGTTCCTGAGTCTGGAAGCTCTGCGCCTGCGATGATACGCATCAGGGTCGATTTCCCGGCGCCGTTTGGTCCGACGATCGCGACATTGCGATCGGCGGGAAAGGAAAACGTCAGGTGGCTGAGGATGTTCTTGCGCACGCCTTTCAGGAAATAGGCTTTGGATATGTCGAGCAGATCGATCATTGTGCGATACCTTGTTCCCAGGCTGCCGACGTGGTGGCGCGGTGGAACCAAATCAAAAGATCCTGCCCCCGAGTCGAGGCGGTTTTCATCCAAAATGCTGCCGCAGGGTAAGGCGGTCGGCCCGTCGTAGGCAGCAGGGACAAGCCCATGACCGCGGCCTATCCGATTCTGCGCCTGCCCTCCGGCTTCAGAGCCGGCCTTACATCGTTGGCGCCTTGGCGCGAAAGCAGACGTCGATTTCAGTCCTGATCGTTAGGCGGTGAAGGCCGAACGTTTCTCTGCCCGACATGACTCTGAAGTACGGAGCCTCCCGGGCGATCTGAAGTTGCGCCATGGTCTTGCACAAGACGGTTCGGATCACGGCGCTGTTGACCCAGGAATGCGCGGCACTATCGTTTCTGACCGCACTTTCGGATTATATTTTCAGCTTTCAGTCTCCGCCCTTGTCGAAGATTGCGTTCAGCACATTCGCCAGCCGTAAGCCCGCCAATTTGAGCCTGGCGCGCGCTATTGGCCAATTGTCGTTTCCGTAGGAAGAGGCCAGAACAGGCGGGTTTCCGTCCCCCTCTCGTCGGTCAGCGTTGCAGCCGCCAATTGCGGGAAGGAGAATGTCGCGTGCCATGTCTCGACTCTCCAAGGCCCATGCAACCGGATCCAGCTTCGCAGCGTCGACACTTACTTCGTCGTCGTCAACGTCACGTACCAGCGCGCCTTCCGATTTGCCTGCGCTCGCGATAATCTCTTTGTCCCAGACCGAATGGAGACTGTGACGATTTCCCTGGAAGATGACGTCACCGCAATCGGCGATGGTATGCAATGGCTGGTGAATGTCTCCGACGAAATGTATCAGATATTTCAACGCCAGAAGTCTCGCTTCGTCGTTCGCATCATTGCTGCTCAACAACGCAATGTCTGCCTTGATCGCGCCGATGATGCACCGGTTTCCGCGACACTGGGTTTTGGAATCATAGCCGGAATTGTCAAGCGCCAGATGAACAAGATGACTGGGCTGAACCGGCATCAACAGCCCCTTCACGCGATCGGCCCAACTCGCGACGTCTCGCATTGAATGCTTTCCTTCAAGCCCGAGCAATCGTAAAACCTGCTCCCTGGTGTTTTCGCTCAAATGCCGTTCCGCAACTTTTGCCACAATACGGTGCCCAAGACCGTTCCAGGCCGCTGCCGGCTGCGTGAGCGGATACGATAATGTCACGGCGGTGATCAGCGCCGTCAACAAGGCATGTCGACACGCACCCCATTCGAGAAACGCGCGGCTCGTCAATGATGGGAGAAGCCCCTTGAAACACCGGGCGCCACTGGGATGGCGCCATAGCGTGGGAAAAGAGTGGCACCGTCCGCTTCCAATGAAGAGGCTGAGATGGCGAATTGCCAACCAGAGCCGTGGATTGAAAGCGTAAGCGATGCGAGATCCTAAACCGCGGTCGGTCATCCGAATCGGCCTCTCGATGCCCTCATTATCCCCATTCAAGGCGAAGCAGTCGAAATCGATGACCCCTCCCGTCCAAAAACCGGCGCCCGACAAGCAGGCCGCGTCTGACTCCAGCGCCAAAAGAGCAGGCTCGTGCAGAACGAGCCGACTTTAAGCGTCGCGGCGAGATCGATTTCGCTCGACTATCCCCGCCCTTCGCACAAGACAACCAGATTGCCGTGCGCGCCAGCTTCGGGCGCCTTCCTTTTGAAGGCGTCTGCGACGACGCGATCCAAAACCCTGTCGGAAGCACTCCCGTCCTCCCACGCGCAGAATTCCTCGACAAACGCCTGATATTTGGCTGAAAACGATGGGGCGTGTTGGGACGAATTCCTCACGGCCTCAACGACCTGCTCGGTTGTGGTTACGATCGGGCCTGGGAATTTTTCGTTCGGGTCGAAATAGAGGCCCCGCGTCCGCGACGCGTAGGTTTCGTGATCGGGACAAAAAAGTACCATCGGTTTACGTGTGTTGGCATAGTCGAATAGTATTGACGAATAGTCGGTGATTAGAACATCAGCGGCAAGGCACAGTTCCTGCGGATCATCACACTCGTCAACAAATGCCCGTCGCAGAAAGTCAGAATGGGGAGCGACACTGAACACTCCACCCGTCAAGATATGCGCCCGGATGATCAGAACCCAATCGTCACGCAGCGCTTTCGCCATGGTATCCATGTCCAGCGGAAACCGGACAACCGACGTCTTCTTGCCGAATCCGTCGCTGTCGCGAAAAGTTGGCGCGTATAACGCTATCTTCTTTCCGTCCGGAATGTTCAGACGCTGACGGACCTGACGCGCAATTCGCCTTTGCCGTTCTTCATCCCAGTAGAAGAGATCGTTGCGCGGATATCCGGTCTTGAGCAGTTCTCCTGAATACTTGAATGCGGACGCGAATTTCTCAGCGCTGAACTGATTCGGTGCAACGAAATAGTCCCACATTCTCGATTGATGAAACATTACGTTTTCGGTAGAGTTCCTGTTCAGATCTCTGGCAGTTGTTGATTTGATATCAAATCCGAGCGTCTTGAGCGGCGTCCCGTGCCATGTCTGAATGAACAGGGTACCGAGGCGCTTTATGTAAAACGCTGGAAGGCTGGTTCCGGTGAACAGATATTTCGCGGTTGCCAGATGAAAGATGTACGCCCAGCTGAAACGGCGGACAATCGTAGCGCCCGCGAGCGTATCCTTGTTGCGATCGACTCCATCCTGATCCTGAAACACCCAGACGTGGACGGCGTTGGGAAATTTCTCAACGACCCTCATGTAAAGGTACTTTTCGTTTCCGGCAAACTGGCGCCCGGAGACCCCTTCCCACAGGAATTTGTCTTCGTTCAAGGCGCCAAGTTTTCGGCACAGATAGTACCACAGACCATTCTTGAGGCTGATAAATGGCCTGACGTGCTTTCGCTTGAGATAGCGATCGACGAATTTGACCGCGCGGCGCAAAAGGACGAAGGGCGAAAGCGCGATCAAGAGAGCGAATCTGAGAACGAGGGATACGGCGCGCGTAATACGCCTTGTCCAGGGCGGAAGCCGCTTGGACATTCGGCCTTTCCAGGCCCGCAGCCCGAGGCTCGCCTCACCAATGGTATCCAGCTTCCAGAATTCTCCATTCCGGATCCATTGAACGAGCTTCCTGTCACCGGGAGCGAGTTGCTTACACGCATCTTCCGATACGCCAGCGAGGTAGCTGGGCGCGATCTGCTCAAACTGGTATCTGTAATATTTCGTGCCGCTGAGATAAGCGGGGACATAATACAAAAGATCCGCTGCCTTCCTGCTTTCCCATGCTTTGACCAGACGACGGTCTACGCCTGCATCGGCGATTTGCCGATCGACCCAATCGTAAACCATTATCCTGTCGGAGAGGTTCGAAAAATCCTTCTTCTGCTGTGTCACCGATTGCGCATCGGCCTTGCCATCGCGAACCCGCCACTTGTAGACAACGCTTGTCTCAATAGCAATCCGCGGATCATGGAGTAACAATTTCATTACAAAGCCGATGTCTTCATAGAACACCTTCTCCGGAAATCGAATCGCATGTTCCTTCAGAAACGCGGTCGCATACAGCTTATTCCATGGCGCTCCATTCCACACCAATGATGGATATTCCAGCCATCGCACAACGTGGCGACGTGCAAAGATCTTGTCTTTTTCAAAGAGCGGCGTATGCCAGCCGTGGCGGTTCGATCGGTTAAACCGCAGCGCTTTTCCGAGAGCACAGTCTGCGCCGGTTTGCTCCAACAACTCGACCATCTTTTGATAGGCAGCCGGCGGGAGCCAATCGTCTGCATCGACGAAGGCAATATACTTTCCTTTCGCAATATCAATTCCCCGATTTCTTGAATCGCCTGGACGATCGTCGTCACCGACGTAAAGCGTCGTCCACCCGCGCTCCATCGCGTAGGTTTCGGCGATTTCGCAGGAACGGTCACTACCCGGTTTCAGCACGAGAATGACTTCAAGGTGCTTATAGGACTGGGCAGAAATCGAGTTCAGGCAAGTTAATAAATAGGGCTCAACATTGTAGACCGGAACGATGACGCTCACCAATGGATCTGATGTCTCAGATTGCGATGCAGCCAATATGGCCGTCTCTTCGGGGACAAAGACCTCCGGCGTTCCGGATGTTTCTCCGGACTTGGCATTCTCGCCGGCGTTTGGAGCGTGACAGAAAACCTCGGCTGCCGCAGTCGCACCGGACATCACATTTCCGCTTTCCTGTGCCATTTTACGACCTGCCTGTGTTGTCAATGCCAGTTATTGATCGAGAAAACCATGCGAAAGTGCCGTGCGGGCGGGATGGACGGCCCTGGCGGACACCCTTCCCGTTATGGAAACGTTGGAGGCCTGCGCATACATCAATTAAGCTGAATTTCCCGGCGTCCGTTTGTCCGACAAAGGCAACGTTTCTGTCCAGGAGAAGCGAAAAAGTGAAATGGTCCGGAATTTGCTGTCGGACGATTTTCAATCGATGTGATCGCGATACACCAAACACGTCAATCTCCTGGCATCGTGCGAAACGCAACACCTGCATTTCAATACTTTCAGTAGGAATCGTTTGCTCGTTGTCTGCCTTCGTATTATGCCTGACTGAGCTGTAAAATTCTCTCGGAATAGACACGAACGCCGGTCAGGTTTCGCCGGGTTCGGCTGGTTGCCAGCTTTCTGTAGTAATGTACGAGGCATTCATGACGATTGACCATCTCAACATTTGGTGTGTCAAGAATCGAGTCAAATTGCGTTGCCACCTGTCGCCAATCCCCGTAATTCTCCTCAAGGTAGCGCTCGGGTGACGAGGGGATGAAATAGTGCCCACCGAGCAGATCACGGCGAACAAGCTGGAATGGGGTATTGTGCCATTTTGCTTTTACACCTCCGTGCCAGTAACTAAGTTCGTCCCGGAAGTGACGGAATATGTCAATCGCAATGCCGTTCACATGGCGTATCCGAAGGGTCCAGGGTGAGCGTTGGGGGAGCGCAAGAAAGCATCCCGATGTTGATACGGCTTCCCTGACGGACGTCATGTCGTCCTCAGCCCAGATACCGACGTCGATATCATTGTCATGCGGCAATAAGCGCCCTTCCCGTATGGCCCCGAGAAGCGTTCCGCTGACGAGAAAGAAGGTTGCGGTTGTTTTACGGAGTGCATTCGAGAGGTCCCGGAGCGCAGTCTCTCCGGCTCTGGGGGACAGCGTCCGTTGTTCGAAGCGTTGTGCTTCGGCGAGGCGTTGATATTCACCCGACGCAAGAGAGAGAGCGAAGTCGTATTCCCTGGCGCGGAGCGCTGCCTTGATGCGGTATTCAGCGAGTGCAAAATTTGAGGCTGAAACGCGACCACGTTCGATCGACGCGCGTAGAACCGTCTCGAAGCGGAGGAAGTCTCGTCTGTTGTCAACCAGATCGGCAAGGGCTGCGAAGGGTTTAAGGCGTCGCGAAATTGTGGTGGCGTGCTCAAGCGTGCGCCGTGCGTCGTTACGACGATCAAGCTGGCTGAGAATTTGCGCCCGCAGGAACGCACTGTCTGCGGGGTCAATAGCGGGGATCGGAGCCCCCTCGAGCAATTGCAATCCCAATTCGCATTGCCCGGTCAAAAGGTGCGACAGGGCCAGGTAATAACGGTCAGCGCCACGGAGAGTGCGACCGTAAAAATCCGCAAGGACGCGAACCTTGGCGTGGTCGGCGTTTGAGAGCGCGCGCAGGAAGCGATAGGCGATTAATGTCACATGCGCTGGTGCGGGACGTGTTTCGCGCGCGGCGCGGCTGATGTCATCGAGGGGACTGCCCATCCGCTTTCAGCCCACCGCCATCATCTGGGTTCCCTGGGCATCACGCAGGTGATTGCGAATTTCAGTTGACGACACATTGCGGGTGCGCGGCAGATAGCGAACCTCACAAAGATCCCCGAGAGAGTCAAATTTACCCAGCCAGTCGTCCCCCATGACGAAAGTTGTGACACCGTGGGTGACGATATCTCTGCGCTTCTGCTCCCAGTGTGTTTCAGGGATGACGAGATCGACACATCTGAGCGATTCAAGTACGGCGAGGCGATCGACATACGGAATCGTTGCGATCTTGTCCTTATGGTGGAGATTGAATTCATCCGTTGACAGCCCAACGATCAAGCGGTCGCCAAGCAGCCGTGCGCGGTGCAGCAGCCTGAGGTGCCCGACGTGGAACAGATCGAAGGTGCCGTAGGTTATGACCGTCCTCATTGCCTTTATCCTCTGCCCGATGTTCGAGCCCACGTTGTCAAGGCTCCATCCTGGGCTGTCAGCGAAATATTCTGCGGGTTCATTGAGCCGTCAGCTTAACCACCGCTTCGGCGTTTGCGCGTAAAACGCTCGCCCGCGAAGCCAAAGAACAGGAGGCACAGGCAAACTGAAAACAGATACGACTTGTCGAGCACCCTGCTGTCGTATGAAGAGTATATGCCGTTTCGCAGCCACTCCACAAGATGGAGTACCGGATTCCACCACAGGTATTCGACTGCCTGAGAAGGCATGTAGTTCGGCACAAAGAACACACCGGAAAGAAAAAACAGCGGTCTCGTCAGAATCTTCTCAATATGTCGCCAGCTGTCCCATACGCTGACGATCACGGCATTCGTCATGCCGAAGCCGAGTCCGAGCAGGGTTGTTGCGAGGAATGCGCCAAGCAGATCCCCCGGATTTGCCGGGACCTCGGCGAGATCCAGAGCGGCGAGTGCGCCAAAGAAAATCGTCATGATCAAGGCGTATGTCGTGCCGATGAGCACGGTTCGCGCGAAGACTGCGTCCGGTTCTTTGATCAGCGGATAGGTCAAAAGGGCCCGATTTGCCTCGAACACCGTCAACAG
>Ga0123354_10006362_pt1 | contig 17523 bp, 13 predicted proteins | sample TergutLab28metaG_2_FD_97872 | JGI IMG/M metagenome (GOLD analysis project Ga0123354, IMG submission 97872) | Labiotermes labralis P4 segment gut microbial communities from Petit-Saut dam, French Guiana - Lab288 P4 | ecosystem: Host-associated > Arthropoda: Insects > Digestive system > Gut ...
CGATTTCGAGTACGCGGATGTGCTCGATGTCATCGACGCAGCAGTGGCAACCGATGGGATCATTGTCGCCTGTGACCATGTCACCGATCCGCACAACCTGGGGGCCATCATCCGTTCGGCAGCGGCTTTCGGCGCCTGTGGGGTCGTCATTCCGTCACGCCGGGCCGCGAAAATGACAGCATCCGCATGGAAGGCGTCTGCCGGTGCGGCCGCCCGGCTGCCCGTGGCCCAAGTGATCAACCTCAACCGTGCCCTGGAGCAGTTCACCGACGCCGGATGTACGGTCGTCGGCCTGGCAGGAGACGGGGACGTGACCATCGACAATGTTCATCAGGATGGTCCACTGGCTCTCATCGTCGGTTCCGAGGGTACGGGTCTGTCGCGGCTGGTCGCCGAGCATTGCGACACCCTGGCCCGTATCTCCATCGCGGAAAGTGTGGAGTCGCTGAACGCATCTGTGGCAACCTCCATCGCCTTGTACGAATTGACTCGCCAATCCTGACATCACTACCTGACTCACAGGGCCAAACTCTGGAGGATGGATGGGACATGTGGAGGAGTCACTGGTCTGACGCAAAGTGGCTGTTCACGCAGTGAAACACTGGGGAATTGATTGAGGTGGGATTGAAGCGACGGTCCTGACGTCACTCACTCAGATAAATACTAGTTTGTGAATGTCTGTTAGTTACTTGACCGCCGTGCCGCGAGGACGGCATCGTACAACACTCGTCGGTCCACGTGGTGCATGCTGGCCACCTGTCCCACGGCGGCTGACCGCTTCTCGCCGGAGGCTATCAAGTCAACGACCACTTCCACGAGCACCCCGATCTCAGGGGCGGAGGGGCTGGCCCCGGACACCACGATGGTGATCTCCCCGCGTACCTCTCCTTCGGCCCAGGCCACCAATTCGGACACCGGGCCGCGGATCACTTCCTCGTGGGTCTTGGTCAGTTCCCGGCAAATCGCAGCCGAGCGGTCCTCACCGAAGACCTCAGCCGCGTCAACCAGGAAATCATGCAGGCGGTGGGGGGCTTCGAAGAAGATGAGGGTACGCTCCTCGGTCCGCAACCGGGTCAGGCGGGTGCGCCGGGCGCTGGACTTTCGGGGCAAGAACCCCTCGAAGCAGAATCGGTCTGTGCTGAGTCCCGACACCGCCAGGGCAGCCAGCACGGCGGAAGGACCTGGCACCACCGACACCCGTACTCCCGCATCAATGCACTGACTGACAAGCCGAAACCCCGGGTCCGAGACCGATGGCATCCCCGCGTCGGTGACCAGAACGACTCTCGCTCCTGCCACCATCTGCTCGACCAAGTCCCCACTTCGGCTAGCTTCGTTGCCCTCGAAGAATGAGATGACACGCGCCGTCACCTTCAACTCAGCCCGGCGACACAGGTCGGCGAATTTTCGGGTGTCCTCAGCGGCGATGATATCGGCATTGATAAGGGCATCGCCCAGTGCTTGAGACACATACCGAGTGTCGCCGATGGGTGTTCCGGCGAGGATGAGCACACCCGCGGCTAAGCCCGCTTCCTCAGTCTCCCGACGAGGCTCTGGCGTCGGCTGCACCATGCTTGAAACCATGGGGCTGGTGACGGAATGTGGATTCACACCATTAGACTAGTCGGGATGAGTGACGAAGTCCGAGGTGATCCAAGCAAGCCCCGAACCCATAGTCCGATGAAGTCGGGGTGGGTTGGTGGCTATGTTCCTTCACCTTCGGAGAAGCAGTCTGGGGCGAATGACCGGGGCCGGGATGCCGCGATCCAGGCTCCGCAGGACAACGCAGTCCCTGAGCGCGCGATCATCGGTGTTGACCAGATTCCAGTTTTTGATACCGAGAACACCGATCAGGTGGACATACCAGATTCCGACGACGCCGTTGACGATTGGGAAGAAAACCCCGCTCCCGACGACGAACCTCCAGCCCCGGCGGACGAGCCGGCTCGTGATACCGAGATCCAGGACTTGGTGGACACACCAACCCCGGATACCGGGATCGACAACCAGGATGCCTTAGACGAGAGTCTGATCGAGGAGTTACCGGAGTCTGAAGAGTCGCCGGAATCAGCAGAGGCACCGCCCGCGACCTGGCAGCCCGCTCCCCAGGACCCGTCACCCCAACCTCGTACCCCGGCGTGGATAGCCAATGTTCCGATCCTGGCCCGGTTCAACCGCTTCGCCAACCAGCGAACCTCGCGCGGCGACCTGACCGTGATCGAGCAGTTGCGCCAGGGGTTGCCGACCGACCGCCTGATGGGCTGGGTCGTGACCGTGGCCATCACGGCGGTGGCCTTCTTCCTGCGCGTTTTCCGCTTGGGCCAGCCGAACGAAATCATGTTCGACGAGGTCTACTACGCCAAAGACGCCTGGAGTCTGTTGCAGTACGGGTACGAGGGTACGTGGGTCGGTGACTCGTCTGCCGTCAACCAACAAGTGGCTCAGGGCGACTATTCGTCCTTGACGACGACCGGTGAATGGGCGGTCCATCCTGAGATCGGGAAGTGGCTGATCGCCTTCGGTGAACGCCTGTTCGGCCTGAATGCCTTCGGCTGGCGATTCTCCGCCCTGGTCTTCGGCTGTCTGCTCATCTTTGTCACGATTCGTCTGGCCCGGCGCCTGTCCCGCTCAACGCTCATCGGCGGTCTGGCGGGCTTGCTCCTCGCCGTCGACGGGCTGAGTTTCGTGATGTCCCGGATCGCGCTGCTCGATATCTTCCAAGCCTTCTTCATCGTTGCCGCCGTCTCCTGCGTGGTGGCCGACCGCGACTATTTCCGGCACAAATTGGCTGATCACCTGGAATCACTGCCCGGTCAGACCCTGGCCGGACAAGCCGGTCCGTTCATCTTCCGCCCGTGGCTTCTGGCAGCCGGCCTCATGTTCGGCCTGGCCTGCGGCACAAAGTGGAATTCCATGTACGTCCTGGCCGTCTTCGGCATCCTGGTGGTGGTGTGGGGCATCACGACCCGCCGCCTGATCGGTGCGGGAAGACGAATGTGGTTGTCCCTGATCAAGGACGGTGTGCAGGCCTTCGTGTCCATGGCGGTTGTCACCGTTGTGGTCTACATGCTCTCCTGGATCCCGTGGCTGAAGACTGCCACCTCCCACGATTGGGCCTGGGGATCGGTGAATCCTGACTCCTGGGTCACCAAGCACCTCGGCCAGGCCATGGGGACCCTGTGGCAGTGGCATATCGTGACCTACCAATTCCACTCCGGCTCTGGAATGGCCAGCGCCACCCACACGTACTCCTCGGATCCCTGGCAGTGGACCGTCCTGTCCCGCACGATCGGAATCTATGCCCAGAACGGCATCCAACCTGGCGAACAGGGATGTACGGCGCCGGCTGGCGACACCTGTTTGAGGGTTGTCACAGGACTGGGAACCCCGCTGCTGTGGTGGGCAGGTGTGATCGCCCTGATCGCCGCCCTCGTGTGGTGGCTGGCAGGCCGGGATTGGCGATTCGGAGTGGTCATCCTCGGCTACTGCTCGACGTGGATCCCGTGGATGTTCATCGGCACCCGCCCGGAATTCGTCTTCTACGCGATCACCATGGTGCCCTTCATGGCCATCGCGGTGGCCATGGGACTCGGGGCGATCCTCGGTCCGGTCAATGGCGGGTCCCGACGGCGTACCGGGGCAATTATCGTGGCTGTCTTCGTCGCCCTCGTCATCCTCAACTTCGCGTTCAACTACCCGATCTACACCGCTGAATTGCTGACTCGCCAGCAGTGGGACTGGAGGATGTGGCTCCCGGGATGGATTTGATGACCATCGCTGACCATCTCACCATCGCACATCCCTCCACAAAACAACACAAAAGCTTCATCGCCTGGTGGGCACTCGTCACCTGTCTGCTGGTTGTGTCATTGGCCGGATGCGGCGCCTGGGGTGGGGGCACACCGACACCCACTGCGGACCAGGCAGCGCCCACATCGGCGGATTCCAGTTCGGTCCAACCGGGGACCACGGCACCCGCCACTGCCGTACCCCCTTCTCCTGGCCCGCAAACCAACCCTGTCAGCCGGGACGGCGTCGTCGATGGGGGCTCGTTCTCGCTGGGGGTGCCGGCGTTCCCGTCGTCGTGGAATCCGTGGAGCCTGACGCCCTTCCAACTGAACCCGGTCCTCGACGCCATGACTCCCCGGTTCTTCGCCACCGCGGCGGACGGTACGCTGCACTGGGATGCTACCTGGCTCACCGGCCAACCGGTGGTCGTCGGTGGTTCCACGCCCGGCTTCGGGCCACCGGTCCCCACGATGACGGTGACCTACAACCTCAACCCCAAGGCCGCCTGGAATGACGGAACACTCATCAGTGTTGCCGATTTCCAGGCCACGTGGCAAGCCTGTGTGGCGGAGCCGGGTCCGGCGTGTGCGGATCGTGGCTTCGACCACGTGACAGCGGTGGATCAGGGCAACGATTCGCATCAGGTCGTGGTGACCTACGACACGCAGTACGCCTCATGGCCGTACACCTTCGCGCGCGGGCCTTTTCGGGCGGCCATGGTGTCTGCCGATGTCAGGGACCAACCCTGGACCTCGCTGGTGGGCACGAGTCCAGATTTCTCCGGGCCGTACGTGGTCTCCTCATCGAAACAGTCGACGGTCACGCTGACGCGAAATCCGCGCTGGTGGGGGGCGACGCCCAAACTCGACACCATCACCGTCTCGGTAGTCGCCGACGCGGACATCGAGTTGTCGTACCTGAGGCAGGACATCGACGGATTCTGGGTCACGGATCCAAATCTGTTTTCCCAGGCCTCTACTCTCTCCGGGATCGTGGTCCGGCGCAACCTCGGAGCGGACGCCCGCTTCCTGGTGATGAATTGCGCGCAAGGCCCATTGTCCGATCCGATCGTCAGGCAAGCAGTCTTGAGCGGGCTGGACCGTGACGAGATCAGCCAATCGGACCTGGCCGGGCTGAAGCCGAATGTTCCCGCACTGGACTCCGTGGTGTGGAGGTCTGCCCAGCCCCAGTATGTCGACCAGACGCTCCAGTCCAAGACCAGCTTCGACCCGGCGACGGCCAAGGCCTTGCTCGACCAGGCCGGGTGGGTGGTCGCCAACAATGGGTTCAGGAGTCGGCTCGGTGTCGACCTGACCTGGGATTTCCTTATTCCACAAGGGGATTCATTGGTAGAGAATGAGGCCTTCAACCTCCGCGTCCAGTTGGCCGCCATCGGGGTCAGGCTGACGCTGAACTACGTCGATCCATCGACTCTTGCGGACCTGGAGTCTTCGGGGCAGTACGCCATGACCGTGGTGACCCAGTCGTACACGACCCCGGCGGCCGCAGGCCAGCGCTACGCGACCGGCAACCAGTGGGGCTACTCCAATTCCGATGTCGATGCCCTGGCCAAGCAGGCACTGAGCCAGACGGACTCATCGACCCAGGCCGACATCTTGGACCAACTGGCAACGGCAGTCTGGCAGGATGTCCCCGTGCTTCCCCTGTACGAGGTTCCCGAGACCTTGATGGTCCGTGATGGCCTGGCCAACTACGGTCCAGACGACCTCGGCTCCATCCTGTGGGAGAACGTCGGCTGGGTCAGTTGATTAACCGTTGTGACACGAGCCGAGGTCGGCGGATATCCGGTCTGTCCGTATCTGCGCGGTGGCAAGGCTGTATCCCCCTTTTTTTGACCATTTTCCCGAATCGCGGCGTGGATAATCAGGGTACTTGATACCTTGGGCACCTATGCTGGAGGTTGGTTTACTTGGATGCATTGATTGCTGCCGTGACGAGCGGCGACAATCGTTGTATTCGGATTGAGGGCAGTCGGAAGGATACTTCGGGAACCATGATAGGTCTGGACAGTAGGCCCACACTGCACCGGCATCGAGTGAAGAACATCAATTTCCCGTGGACTGCCTTTGTCGTGTACACCATCGTTTTCAGTGTCTATGGGATAACACGGGTCAACACGTATCTGTCGTGTGGGTATGATCTGGGGATTTTTGACCAGGTGGTCCAGCATTACGCCCATTTCCAGGCCCCGATTTCGACCCTCAAAGGCGACGACTACAACATCTGGGGCGACCACTTCCATCCCATCATCGCGCTGTGGGCGCCGCTGTACTGGATCTGGGACAACGTTCGTGTCATCATCATCGGCCAAGCGATCGTCGCGGCCTCAGCGATCTTTCCGCTGTGGCGGATCACCCGCCGTCACATGGGGCAAGGCTGGTGGGCCAAGGCCTTCTCGGTGGCGATCCTGTTCGGCTGGCCGATCCAGTGCCTGATCGATTTCGATGTCCATGAGATCGCTTTCGCCGTACCGCTGCTGGCCTGGGTCATCGACGGATTGGACCGTCACGCCGACAAGGCTCTGTTGATTGCCTGCGTCTTGCTGCTGATGGTGCGCGAAGACATGGGGACTTTGGTGTTCATCGCCGGTTTCATCCGGCTGGTCTGGGGCTGCCAGAACCGGCGGCGCACGGCCCGTGACTGGCTGTTCTCCGGTGGCCTCATGGTGGGCGGACTCGCGTTCTTCGCCCTTGTCACGACGGTGGTGCTCCCTCACTTCGCACCGGCCGGGTACCAATACTGGGATTACCCGGTGCTAACGGTGAATGGGAGCGGCCCGGGCGCCTGGCTGGTCATGCTCGGCCATGCCATCGTCGCCATCTTTCTTCCGGCCACCAAGATCTGGACCTGGTTCGTCCTCTTGGTGCCCGTGGGTTTCCTGTGTCTGGGTTCGCCGTACGGGCTGCTCGCCGTACCCATCATGGCCGAGCGCATGCTGGCTGACCGGGAGCACCTGTGGTCCACTCATTTCCACTACAACGCCCCGGTGTGGATCATCATCTGCCTGGCGGCGGTCGATGCCGTGGACCGGCTTCCTCAGTCATGGGTGGGGCGGATGGCGGTCGGCGCCCGTCGGGTGTTCCGCAGCAAGGGGGCGTCCCGCGAGGCCGTCCATGATGGTCTGGCGAAACTCCTGCTGGGCTCCCAGGTCCTGGCGACCCTGTTCGCCGCGACACAACTCTTCCATCCGATCACGGACATTCTGCCCTTCTCGCGCATGCTCACCACAGCGGCTTTCCGCGTCGATGCCTCAGCCCAGGCGCGCGGGGACGCTGTGGCGTGGCTGCCCGCCAACACCTGTGTGGTCGCTGACGACCGGATCGCTTCTCAGCTCACCCACACCAACCGGGTCACCGTACCCGGGGTCAGCGACCACCGTCAGGACTTCTACGCGCTCGACCTCAGTCAAGTACAACCCGCTACCACTCCGGCGAACTGGTCGACCGAATACACCTTGACCTACGCGGAATACACCTTGGGCTTCTCCGTGGTGTTCCAATCTGGCAGTGTGGTCATCCTGGAGTCGCCCGATTACGCGGGTCCCGATCCGGTGAATTGCGGGCCTGGCGCGTCGTAGAAAATTGGATTCAGGCCTAGCCCGAAATGCTGCCGCCATGCCCAGGTGCGGGCCCGTCCAGTTTGGTGTAGTTCACCCAGGCGTACGACTTTTTCGTCCGGGCTGTCTCTGACATAAACTGAAACACCTTGTCACGCAGCAGTTGTTTCGGGTCGGGCTCACCGGCCCAGGTCTCGGGCAGGATCGGTTCGCCCACTGTGACAGTCGGGCGTGGTGGGCGCATTGTCAACCAACGCCGGCGGCGGTAGGTCACGACGTAGCCGACCACCGGTGAGGAGCAGCGCACCGGATAGGTGAAGGATGCTGACGAGAAGTCCCTGATTCCGTTGAAGTACGGCCAGACGTGGGCTTCGGGGAAGATCGCCACCAGCCCACCGCGCTGGACGGCGCGGTCCAGGGCCTGTCGGAAATGGGCCTTGCCTGCGACCGTCTCGTTCAACGGGATTCCGCCGACCATCGGGACCAGGTGCTTGGCCACGGGCACCGACACCGCCGTCGGTCCGGCCACAATATACGCCCGCTTGGGGAAGGCCAACAGGTACGGTATGAGCACATCGGTCCAGTGGGTGTGGTTGGCGTAGGCATAGCAACCGCCCGCTTTCCGGATGGCGGAGCGGTTGACAATCTTCATTCCGTACATCTTGGAGATCAGCCAGACCGGGATCGGGCCGATGACGTAGTACAGCAGGGTGGATGCGAGCCGCCACAAGGGGTTTCGGCGAATGTACGGGTAGGTCTCGTCGACCACACGCTGGTTGACATGGCGGCTGGCCACCCCGAAGTCGTCCTCGTGTTCGTCGGAAACGGTGATTGTGCGTCGTCGCATCAGGCGGCATTCTCGATGTGGGACACGATCTGGTCGGCGCCGTCGGCGATCATGTTGGCCTTTTGATGAGTACGCATCCACTCCACCTTGGCCGCATCCTCCAGCAACCACTTGACCAACCGTGCAGCCTCGCCCGGACGCTGGTTGTACAGCGACATACCCCGCTCAGCGAAGAAACGAGCATTCTTGACCTCGCCGCCGGGGATGGCAGCCGTGTGGACCAGCGGCAGCCCGAGGACGGCAGCCTCCGTACTGGAAACCGCGCCAGGTTTGGTGAGCAGGATGTCGGCGGCGGCCATGTAATCGGGCACCCGGTCGGTGAAGGGGACGACGGTGACCCTCGGATCGACTTCGTAGCGCCGCGTGATCGAGGTGAACAGGTCTTCGCGCCGGCCGGTCAGGATGACGACACGGACATTCTCGCCGCCGTCGGCCAGCAAGCGGTCGGTCGCTTCCCCGGTGTACATGCTGCCGACGCCGCCGGACATCAGCAGAAACACGGGAATGTCGGTCGGCAGATTCAGGCTCTGGCGGGCTTCGGCCTTGTCGGGAGCCTTGCGGAAACGTTCGGCAACGGGCAATCCCAGCGGGTACGTCTTGTCCTGGGGCAGGCCGTTGTGCACGCAGTCGGCCAGCATGTCCGGATGCGGGACGAAATAGCCGTCGATCTTCGGCTCGCGGAAGAAGGGGGTGCAGGAGTAGTCGGTCAGGACGCCGTAGAACTTCGTCCGGGACTGGTAGCGCTTCCGCACGGCCGAGAGGGTCTCCTGGGGGAACAGATGAGTGGAGATCACCACGTCGTACTCGTTGTCTTCGATGTACGTGTGGGTGGCTTCGGCGTACTTCTGATTCTGGAAGTAGATCGGCGAGGGCACCTTGGACCGGCTGTAAACGTCACCGATCTGGTAAACCGACCCGAACAGAGCGGGCATCTTCAGCACAGCCCAGCCATACAGCGAGGCGGACACGTCCGTCCCCGCACGTCGATGGTGTTTTCTGGGCGGTGTTGTGGCCAGTTCGGAGCCGGCCTGGGCCCCCGGTGTCTTGCCGTTGCCCATGAATCGGTGACGGCTCTTGGACCAGTCCAATTCCTCTTGGTGCCTGTTCACCAGTCGCAGGGCGTCGACGACTTCGCAGACATGTCCGCGGGACTCGAAGGCCTGGTGGATGGCTAAAGCGACTCGGTTGTGGCCCTCACCGGTGTTACGTGTCAGCAATAATGTTCTCACTCGGATGCCCTTCCCGCCTGTGAAAGTTGCTGAAAAACATTACACTGATCATCGTAGTGCGACATGATGTCGTGTGGTGGGCCCTTCCGACAAGGAATTCTGGACCGCGAGCCGAGAGGCGAGAAAAACATGGTACAAGAATCGTTGGTAAAACTCAGAGATGTCCGGAAGAGCTATGGCCGTACGGAGGTCCTCCATGGTATCGATATCGATGTGCCCGCTGGGCAGATCACCGGGCTGTTGGGACCGTCGGGCCACGGGAAAACCACCCTCGTCAACCTCATCGTCGGCGCCCTGAAAGCCACGTCCGGGCAGATCACGGTTCTTGGGGAACCGGCCCCGCCCCGCAAGGTCAAGTCCCAGATCGGCTACATGCCACAGTCGGACGCCTTGTACGAAGACCTGACCGCAGTACAAAACCTCCGTTTCTTCGGCGCCCTGTACGGGATGAACCGGTCGCAGATGGACGAGGCCATCCCAACCGTGTTGACCACGGTCAGCCTGACCGAACAGATGGGCCGTAAGACGGTCGGGGCCTTCTCCGGCGGCATGAAACGGCGATTGTCGCTCGCCATCGCCATGATTCATTCGCCGAGGCTGTTGGTGTTGGACGAGCCCACCGTCGGGCTCGACCCTGTTCACCGGGTACGGTTGTGGAAGGGCTTCCAGGAACTGGTGAAGGCTGGTCGTACCCTGATCATCACCACCCACGTGATGGACGAAGCCGTGAACTGCGACGACCTGGTGATGATCCACGACGGCCAGGTGATCGCCCAAGGTGCTCCCGACGAGTTGGTGAAGCAGTCGGGCACGGCCACCTTGGAGGCGGCCTTCCTGGACTTCGAAGCCAAAGCCGAGCAAGGCAAGTCAACCGGTGACGACGCCGTGCCTGACGACGCCGCGCCTCCCCGGGTCGCACCTGCCGACACCGGTCCTGATCAGCATGCCAAGAAACCCCGCAAGAAGGGAGGCTCTCATGCGTAACACGTGGGCGCAGGCCAAGCGTATCTGGCAGCAGTTCTCGCATGACCCCCGTACCGTCGTCATGTTCATTGTCGCGCCAGTCCTGATCTTGTGGTTGTTCTCCGCCATGCTCGGTACGACACCGAGTGAACCGCGCTTGGCCGTCGTCGGACTGCCCAGCCAGGTGACCACAGCCTTGGAGGACAGCGCACAGGTGTCGGTCCTGTCCCAGGCGGATGCCGATGCCAAACTGGCCAGCCGCGACATCGAAGCCATCGTCTCCATGGACGGCATGACCTTGAATGTCGAAGTCGAGGGCACCAATGCGTCAACCACCGCCCGTACTCTGGCAGCCATTCAGTCGGGGTTGAAGACCATGGCTGCTGCCGGACAAGGCGGAGTGGGAGCGCTTCCAACCCTGGATGTCAGCTACCTTCACGGATCGGCCGACTGGACCAGTTTCGACTACCTCGGTCCGGTGTTCATCGGCATCTTCATCTTCGTCTTCGTCTTCATCACCGCGGGCATGTCCTTGGTGACCGAGCGCACGGGCGGCACGATGGAACGCCTCTTGGTAAGTCCGATCAAGAACTGGCAGATCGTCGCGGGGTACTGCCTCGGTTTCGGGGTGGTGACCGTCGTCCAAGCCGGGATCGTCCTGATGGCGTCCATCAAGCTGATCGGCTTTCCCAACGAGGGCAATCTTGGATTGGTCATTGTGACCACCTTCTCCATGGCCATGGTCTCGATGACCCTGGGTCTGTTGGTCTCCGGGCTGGCACGCACCGCCTTCCAGGTCATCCAGCTGATGATTCTCCTCGTCATTCCGCAAGTCCTCCTGTCAGGAATCTTCGACCTGACCAACGCGCCGACCTGGATGAATGTCCTTAGCGTGTGCTTCCCCATCAGCCACGGTGCTGAGGCTCTGCGTGCCGTCATGCTGCGCGGCGAGGGCCTGTCGGATATCGGCTACCAGCTGGCGATCCTGTGGGCATTTGTCGTTGCGTTCTTCCTGCTTGCGTCATTGAGCTTCCGCTCCCGCCGTACCCGGTGAAACGGTCCTGACCTGCCGGCGAGTCAGGTGTTCATAATTTGGACGCGCATTTTTGCTAAGAAATAAAACACAGGTCTATAGTCGGTGAAGGGACGTGAAAAACGTAAACGTAGATCTTACGAATGCCTCTAGGTTTGCGGGGGTCAAGTAAACTACATACGTAGTTAACTTGTGGTCATTGAGATGGCTGGTGCGAACGGAATAGAGGCGAGTGATGAAACGGACAATGAAGTGGGTTGCCGGACTGGCAGGTTTTGCCCTGCTGGTGCTCGGGGGAAACAGTCTTGCGATGGCGGATGTCGCGATCCCTCAGTCCACCCCGACGTACACGAATCTGATGGCAGCCATGCGGGCAGAAGCCTTCGCGAACGCCCGGTATGCCGACTATGCCTCCATCGCCCAAAATGCCGGTTACGTCAACGCGTCACAACAGTTCACGAACATTGGTCAGGCCAAACTCGATCAATTCGACTCGGCTGCCACACTGATCGGCTTCGTGGGCTCGGACGAGGACAATCTCAAGGCCGCGATCGACCAGGCGACCCAGGTCAGCACCAAGGATTACCCTCAGTACGCTGCCGCAGCCTCCGCGGCCGGTGACACCGCGGCCGCGGCGGTCTTCAGCCAACTGGCCGCCGACGTGAACTCCCGGTTGGCGACTCTCCAGTCGGCCTATGCCGTGGTCACCCAGGAACTCAATGCTCCGGCAGTCATGCCGACTGGACCGGGGGCGGTCGAATCCGCGATCACCCAGGGCCCGGCACAGGCCAGCGACTCAACGACTCTGGACAATCTCAACACCGCTTTGCAGAATGAAGCCTTCGCCAACGTGGCCTACATGATGTATGCCGCGGCAGCTTCCGCCAGCGGCGACGTTCCGTTGTGTGAGTTGTTCATGGCCATCGGAAACGTGGACCGGTATGAGAGTTTCCGCCAACTCGGCGTCGCGTACGGCCTGTACGGGGACACCAGTACGAATCTGCAGAACGCCATCGCGGCTGAGACGGCGACGAAGACTGTGAACGCCGATTACGCCACGACGGCCACCAGCGAGGGCTACGCAGCCGCCGCCGACCACTTCACGACCCTGACCACGAACGACACCAACGACACCAACACGTTGCAGAAGCGCTACGACGCCATGGGGTCTGGTGGCACCACCTCCGGCATCTCTGCTGACCCCGCGAGCTCGAGTTCAGCGTCGTCGAACTCCCTTTCGACATCGCCGAAGTCCGCCCCGGCGGCGGGCAATGGCGCCAATGCTTCGGTGGCGTCGCTGACGACTACTCATAGTTCGGCGGCGATATCCGCCGTCACTCCACCGGCGACCGATCCCTCGATCACCCAGTCTGCCTTGGTCGGCCAGCAGATTGCCGCCAAGAACAATCAGATCGACACTTTGAAGGCGTCGGTCGTGAAGCAGGTTCCCGGCTCACCGCAGTGGGTCAGCGATTGGGCAACTCTCAATGATCTTTACCATCAGTTGGACACGCTCCAGAATCCACTGGCCGTCACAGTCGCGCCAACAGCGCAAGACCTGGCGAACCAGAGGCTCGCCGACATCGCGCGTGAAACCGCTGTGCTCAACACCCTGGTCTCCAGCACTACCCCCACCTCACAGTCGCACACCTCCGCCGTCCAACTGATCCAGACCCTGTCCGACCAGAGCAATCTCATCACACAGATGACGAACCAGCTCAACCCGAAGTCAGTTCCGTCGCTTCCGGTCCCGAGTTCGACAGTGCCGGGTCAGACCCAACCGCAGTCGCAGCCGAACCAGGCTTCGGGTCAACAGGATGTGGCCAGCATTCAGCGGGGCCAGAGCTTGATCCAACAAGGTCAAGCCATGATCAGCAACGGACAGGTGGAGATGGGCCAGGCCATCGTGCAACAGGGCAATGCTTTGGTCCAACAAGGCCAGAGCGCACAAGGCCAGACTCAGACCCAGGCCACGTCGCCGCAGACTCCGAAGCCGTCTCAGCCCCAGACAACTCAACCGTCTCAGCCGCCGTCGACTCAACCGAAGCCGACTCAGTCTCCATCGACGACCATTCAGCCAACCCAGACTCAGTCGGCATCGCCTCAACCGACTGCGACCAAGTAGTATCCGGGTAGTAGGCACAACCCCTCAATCTCAATTCTCGGCGTAGCCTCTAACGATGCGTCCAGCATGGTGGGCATGGTGCTGAATGCGCTTCCACCCGTACTAATATTCGTGAACCTGGGGGCACGTGGTGGTTGGCAGCGTGAATGGAACCACCTGGGAGCCCGCTGGAATACCATGTCCCGGCTGCGGCGCACCGGATCGGGCGATCTGGTGACACCACATCTTGCAATGGACGTCCAGTCCATGTACAAGGTGTGGGGTCACCAGCTCATCCCGACCGGCACGTCCTCGCTCGGAACAGCGTATGTCAGCACGCTCTTAGGCACGCAGGGTGTCCTGGCCCAGGATGGAGGACGACAGTGGGACGAGTGGAACGTGTGACGTTGGACGATGTCGCGGCGAGCGCCGGGGTGTCCCGTGCGACCGCGTCGCGGGCGCTGACGGGATCGGGACCGGCGTCACCGGCCGTTCAAGAACGGGTCAGAGCTGCTGCTGAGCAACTGGGATTCACTCCCAACCAGGCTGCCCAGGCGCTGGCCTCCAAGCGGGCACCGGTCGCCGGAAAGACGAATACCATTGCGATGGTGATTCCCGAGCCGAGCACCCAGGACTTGCCCGACCGGTTCGTGACCGGGATGATCGCCGGGATGTCGGAGGCTTTTCGCAGTACGGATTATCGTCTGCTCCTGGTGGCCGTCCACCCAGACGACCCGCCCGAGAAGACGGCGTCTGTGGTGAACCCGGGTTTCGTGGACGGGGCGATCGTGCTGTCCCATCAGAAGATGGTCCCCGGTGACAGGGCCCTCGATCGTGACCTGGTTCCGACGGTGTTTATCGGACGGCCACGCCAGCGCGAGACCAACGTCATGTACGTCGACGTCGACAACTGGCTGGGAGCCCGGCAGGCGACCCGCCGGTTGATCGAGCGCGGTGCCAAGCAGATCGGATGTATCGCCGGGCCGTCCGACATGCCGTCCGTCCAGGACCGTACCTCCGGGTGGACCGCCGGCTTGCGCGAGGCCGGCTACGAGCCGGGCCCGATCGCGTCCGCGGCATTCTCGCGGGCTGGCGGCGCCGAGGCCATGCGCCAACTGCTCGACAACGAGTTCGACGCGATTTTCGTCCAGTCCGACGTGATGGCGGTCGGGGCGATTCAAGTCCTGACCAAGGCTGGCCGTACGGTCGGAACCGACCCGCTGATGGTCTCGTTCGACGATTCCGATATCGCCCGCCTGATCTCACCCCGGCTGACGTCTGTGACCAACCCGCCCGCCGAACTGTCATTGCGCGCATCCCGGATGCTGCTCAGAGTCCTCGACTCAGATCAGGAGCCCGGTGCCGTCAAGCCCGACATCGTCACCCCCGCCCTGATCATCCGCGAATCAGGGTAGTCCACTCAGCGATCCAAATTGCGTGAGTGAGTACTCACTCACTAGACTGTCCCTTTGTGACTCGATCTCGTCCCAGGTCTGCTGAAGAACGTCGCCGCGACATCATCGCGGCAACTGTACCACTCCTGGAAGAAGAAGGCTTCACGATCTCGACCCGGCGCATCGCCCGCGCCGCCGGGATCGCTGAAGGAACACTGTTCCGCGTCTTCCCGACCAAGAAAGATCTCATCCAGTCGGCGGTCGCATCGGTCATGGATCCGGCCGACCTGATCGCCCAAATCGATGCCATCGACGCGGCCACCCCGCTGGATCAGAAGATCGCCCAGTTGCTGGATATCCTCCAAGAATCCGCCCTGCGCGTGCGTACTTTTATGATGGCCATGAAAGGCCGGAACATGCATGCCATGTCCTTGTTGCGCGAACGCATGGACGCCCACGCCTCCCCCGAGCAGAAAGTACGTCAAGGAGCAACGTTCTGGAACGGCTTCGGGCCTCCGGGTGGCTTTGGGCCCCCGGGAAAATTCGGTCCTCCAGGAACCGAGGACCAGTTTCATCCCCATCACCAGTTCGGCGACCAAGCCGTCCAGTTGAAGGGGGCCATCACCCAGGCGCTGACGGCCAACCAGGAAGAACTCGCCGAAGACCTCGACACTTCAGCCATTCACATTCTCACAATCGGGCTCACCTCACTGGTCATGAGGTCGGCCTTTCCTTCCATGAACGCCGAAACGACCGTGAGGTTGACCGTGCGTGCTCTGACCGCCCAAAGAAAGGGAACTGAATGAAGAGTCCTTTAGGCCGGATGATCGGCCGCTTCATCAAGCCGTACGGATGGTGGGTGGTCATCGTCATCATCCTGCAATTCGGGGCGACGATCGCGGGGTTGGAACTACCCACGCTGAATGCCGACATCATCAACAATGGTGTCCTCACGGGTGACACGGGGTACATCTGGAGATACGGGGGATACATGCTGGCCTTCGCCCTGGGGCAGGCGATTTGCCAGATTCTGGCCGTCTACTTCGGGTCGAAGATGGCCATGTCCTTCGGACGCGACGCCAGGGGTGCGTTGTTCAAGAAGGTGCTGAGCTTCTCCTCCCGTGAGGTCAACAAGTACGGGGCCCCCTCGCTGATCACACGTAACACCAACGATGTCCAGCAGGTACAGATGCTCGTCCTGATGAGTTGCATCATCCTCGCAGGCGCGCCGATCACCATGGTCGGCGGTGTCATCATGGCTTTGCGGACCAGTTGGCGGATGTCGTGGATCATCCTGGCTGCCGTCATCCTCTTGGGGATCGTCGCCGTGGTCATCGTCAGCCGAATGGGTCCGCTGTTCGCCAAGATGCAGGTCCGGATCGACACCATCAACCGGGTTTTGCGTGAGCACCTGACGGGCATCAGAGTGGTCCGGGCCTTCGTCCGCGAACCCTTTGAGGCCGACCGCTTCGCGAAAGCCAACGGTGACCTGAAGGAAGTTCAGATCACTGTGGGACGGTTGATGATGACGATGTTCCCGCTGGTGATGTTCATCCTCAACCTCTCCAGCGCGGGTGTGATGTGGTTCGGTGCCAAGCAAATCCAGGGCGGCACCTTGGAGATCGGCTCACTGACAGCCTTCATCACGTACCTGATGCAAATCCTGATGTCCGTCATGATGGCAACGATCATGGTCATGCTGGTGCCGCGAGCCTCTGTCTGCGCCGGCAGGATCATGGCGGTCCTGGACCAGAAATTGTCGGTGGTTCCGGCGGAGCACCCGGTGAGCTCGCTGCCGGGCGACGGCACCTTCGCCTTCGATGACGTGGCCTTCCGGTACGCCGGTGCGGCCGAACCTGTCATTTCGGGCATCACCTTCACCATGAACCCAGGCCAGACCACGGCGATCATCGGCGCCACCGGAGCGGGCAAGACCACCTTGGTCAACCTGGTTCCGCGCTTGTACGACGCCACCGAGGGCAGCGTGAAACTCGACGGTGTCGACATCCGCGAGATCGACCAGGAACTGCTCTGGTCGAAGATCGGACTGGTGCCCCAGAAGGCCTTCCTCTTCTCCGGAACGGTCGCGACCAATCTGAGGTACGGCAACCCCGACGCCACAGACGATGATCTGTGGCACGCCCTGGATGTCGCCCAGGCCACCGAGTTCGTGACTGAGATGCCCCACAAACTGGACGAAGAGATCTCCCAGGGAGGCACGAATGTCTCCGGCGGGCAGCGCCAAAGGCTCGCCATCGCGCGAGCACTGGTCAAGAAACCGAGCATCTATATCTTCGACGACTCCTTCTCAGCCCTCGACGTCGCCACCGACGCCCGGCTGCGAGAGGCGTTGGCCGGGGAAACCGAACATGCCGTGGTGATGATCGTCGCCCAACGGGTCTCGACCATTCGTCACGCTGACCAGATCGTCGTCCTGGATGAGGGCGGAATCGTCGGAGTGGGCACCCACGAGGACTTACTGGAGAAATGTCCCACTTACCAGGAGATTGTCGAGTCTCAGATGACAGCAGAGGAGGCCCTGGCATGAGCAAGAAGAAGCCAGCACGACTCCATTCCGCACAGCAGC
>Ga0123354_10006364_pt1 | contig 17521 bp, 8 predicted proteins | sample TergutLab28metaG_2_FD_97872 | JGI IMG/M metagenome (GOLD analysis project Ga0123354, IMG submission 97872) | Labiotermes labralis P4 segment gut microbial communities from Petit-Saut dam, French Guiana - Lab288 P4 | ecosystem: Host-associated > Arthropoda: Insects > Digestive system > Gut ...
ATACCACATCACCAACAGCCAATCCCGCCACATAACACCAGCACGCCTCAAGTCAGCCTACACAACACAACAAGTACTCGCTAGCTCCTGAAGATGGACGTATTAACGTCTGAAACATGTTGAACAATATATAATAAAGCAAGCGTCATCTAGTTGGTCAACCTTTATTCAAATAATCAGTATTACTTCTTGAACGAGTTATACAGTTCGTGGTCAATATACAAATATTAATAAAAGAAGTACAATTTGAAATTTCAAAATATTATGTTCTATAAACCCTTGATGGCGTGACAGAATTTCTGATGTTGCACCCCATTGTCCTAAGGTAGTCCCGGTGACGTTCCAAACATGTTGTAAAGCGATCTTCAATAAAACTGTAACTATCTCTGAAAAATGTTTATTAAAAGTAGAGGAATCTGGAGCAATGCAGGTTGTTATTGAAGCCTGGCATCAAAACCACTTATCAGCTGATCCTAGGAAAGTACGGGGTTTAACGTCACTATAGAAACTGTTTTATTTCAGCGCGTATTAACTTTTTATTTTGGCACCCAGACATCTATCCTTTAGAGAGACGGTATCAGCACGCACACTTTTCTTACCAGACGTTCGTTACGGCTACAACAGACAGCTGTACCAGCTAAGTGTGACTGCAGTTTTCCGTAGTACCTCAGTCAAGATAGCCTGTGTTTCCTCTAACGTTCTTCCTTTCATCGTTCAGAGCCCGTCCACCGTTTAAGAATGTAACTGGCAAACAAAAAAAAAAAAGAATAAAATTTAGTTTGAATACATGTTCATACTTCACATCATGAGCTAATGTATGTATTAATATGACATGAAATTAAGAAGCACGTTGTGGCAGTAGTCTCTGTGATTCATGATCTAATTCTCTGCTATGTTTAGTGCATTTACGTGCGTTTTAATGAATTATGTTGGCTGTCTGTCTAACCGCTGTGAGGTTTTTCATTTCCTCTTCTTTTTCTTGTTTTTTTATCGTGCGCGTGTACTCCAAATACTCAACTGGTGAACTAGAATTGTTCCACGGACAGTATTTGCAACCTGGCATATCAGTTCTGTGACATGCAGTTATCAGATACAGGTAAGTGTACTCAGACGTAACGCGCATATTCCGTGCTGAAAGTAAGTTGTATAAAATAATTCACTAGTGTGCGCCTATATACATAAAAATTACGGGAATTAAGGAGCAGAAGACTGGCAAATCCGTGAAATACTACATTAAAATTGAATTCCGTCGTCGATGTTGACACTGCATGGAGTACCAGCTAAAGATAAACATTCATACGTCAGTGTACCATGGGCCTGTATATTTAAAATGTTTGCGTAGACCTTTCTAACGCTTTGTAAACACAGCATGTCGAAGGTGAAATATATTTGGAGTTAGTAATAATACTCTTGCACAGACATTGATTACTCCTGTTAATTGTTATTGAATTCTAGGTATCTAAGGCATTCTAATAGTTGCCCGATCATGGAGAATGAGAAGCTGTAAATTCGAACATTCTTATCATTATTTTCATTGTTTCTACAAACAAATTACGGGCCAGGATAGCTCAGTCGGTATAGCGACTCTCTATGGGCTGGGCGGTCCGGGGATCGAATCCAGGTGGGGACGAGATTTTCCGCCTCCATCCACACCGGCCCTGGGGCCTATCCAGCCACCTGTACAATGGGTACTGAGTCATTTTAGGGGGCAAACCAGCAGGGGCATGGCGATGACCCAACTCATATAAATCCGAGGTTAAAGAAAGATTATAACTATAACTCTACTCCCCCTCTGAGTCTTCTTGGCCTGTGCTAGGGTGAAATTTGCTACAAATAATCATATTATTAATTGAAATTTCCGCGTGTTAAAACTGTCGATTTATTATCTGCATTATTTCAGAGTTCATTTCCAACTTTTGGAAACATTCTCGCTCATTATTACTTTTACCAGGTGATGGAGACAAAGAATTTCTCCGAAACACTAGAATCATTACGACTACTCGCCTGAAGATATTTTATGAACTACCATCTCCATGAAAGCTTCGAGTATTATACATTATGCCTGTTTGCTTTTCTCCCACATGTCGCAAAGTGTTTGTGCTTGAGAAATGACACGCGAAACCATTTCACTAAAACAACAGTGACAGTGAAGCATTCACACGCTATAGAACTTTTAATCTGGTGTAAATTTCAGTGACGAACGAAGTCATACATTTTCTGAGAATAATTGGCGAAATAAATGCTTCATCTGTGTAGAGAGTACTTAGTGTATACTGCATAATATAAGCTAGCACTTACATTACAAAGTTTGGTAGCGTATTTCTATACACGATTTGTGCCAACATGAGTCTTAAAACTTCACACATATGAGACGTAAATAACTCTGACTCCTCTCACATCTTACCTAACTGTCACTCAGTGTCATCAAATATTTTAAATTATTCGACTTTACTTAAAGGTAACAGTTGGTCCTGCCTTTTAAATAAACGAAAATCCAAGGAACTGCATTCTATAAGAAATAATTTGTTTAAGACGTTCTTTTTACATTTAGTTACTATAGATATATTTGTAAATAATATATTATTAGATTAAAATAGAGTAGAGTTAATTGTTATTCCAGTTTCTGTATGTGAATAGCCTTTTTCAGTTTTTACGTAGTTCAGATTGTTTTAGACATTATCGTAAAACACAAAAAGTCGTAGCACTCTAAATCAAAGAGATCTGGTTGGCCTGTTTAAATATTTACAGTAGACAAGTATAGACCTATCGGAACAGGCCATTGTGGATGTCATGTAGGTATGAAGGCGAAAAAACACTGTCCACTTCACTAGCGAAAGGGTCACAAGGTTCTAATCCTAAGAGAAAACACTGGATTGCCATATCTTACTGAGAAGTACTGCACACTTGAGTACACATTTTTATCAGGCACAGCAAGTCTGGTGAACACAAACAAAAACAGTTCGTCGTCACTCGTAGTGTGGCCTACAAAGTAAATTCACGAATATAAGCTTTTCAATTTTTTATGTCCTTTGCACAAACAATGTAAGTCTAAGATTGTACAGATTGCTACCCACTTTCACAAACAATGATGTACAATGTGTGTCATGTCCTACTATTTGTATCAACTTTACTGAGCTACACTTACATATGAACACGTTTCCACGACTTTGGTCACCGATAGGCTACGAGTTGCCTTTCATGTCACACGCTGAATACCGATGCGGTAGACGTGAGGTACATTAAATGAGTTCCTTAGGTTTTATTTATAGTTTTATCATCTAATATTTTGAAAGATAATTAATGTAAATTATGTAAGTTTATAAATTGTTGAACATTTGTCCAATAAATTACATAGGTAGCCATGGATGTAAATATTTCAAGTAGTTAATCAATTAGTTAATAAATCAATTAATTAGCACGGCGAAAATTCACCGTGTAAGTCCGTTACTGTATAGTACATATGACGTATTGTGATATATGTGAATGTAGCTTTAGTCCAGGCACGTTTATCTAAGCGGCTGCAGTCGTATGGCTATATATGCGTGTGCATATTTCATACATTGATAGTGAGCGTATATAAGTTATAAATTCCTATTGTCTTTCCTGATATATTGTTTGCTGAATCGTTGTTTTTATTAGGATATTGTTTTTCTTTAATCGTTTATGATTATGCACATAAACTGTACGTTACGGATTGGAGAAGTTTTGGTTGCGAGGCCGGTTTATATGATCTTCGCAAAGTGCTTCAATTATGATAATTTCATGTGTTGTCCCTGTGAGTGCTGGTGAATTTAACTTATTAATAAAACTCGTATCTATCTATATCACAGTCAGAGCTGTTTGTCAAGTTTAAAGCAATTTGGAAATGAGAGTGCTGCAAATATGATCGGGAAAATTTAAGTTATTTTCGGTACAATACAGCGATCACCGCAAGTGAAATCTAAGTTACGAGCTTAATTGTCGAGTGGGTAGCAGTCCTGCTTCGCACCTGCAATGAATGACGTACTATTTCGCCATTCCAGGCAAACGTAAAGATAGTACATCAAAACTGGTCACGACCGCTTCCTTCCAGCTTTGTTCATTCTCTTATTCACCAGTGATCCTCGAATATCGAACTCAGATTCGAACTGAACAGAACTTTCCTTTTCTACAGTTCTAGGGCTTAACCGCTACAACAAGTTTTAATTGTTTCCGTGTCCACTGGACTTCACAGTTCATTTGTTGAGTTTTGAGCCATTTACTGATCATCATTTTGCCCATTCAATCAGTTTATGATAATGTAGGTCAGCCTGATCTGCCGTAATCCGTAAAGCTTTCTCCTCTTTCTCCAAATCATTTAACTTTTCCTGTACACATTTTTTTTTAGATTACGTAAACTTAGAGGCTTTTGTAACTTTCCGTTCTTATTCTGTAATATCACTGAATAGCTTACTGTTATTTTCGAGGTTTAAATTTCTCTCAGCGGTGGTGCTGAATATTATGGTCCTCTGAGATGCTGTACTGTATTTACTCGTAATAGTTGCCGACGTTTAGAAGTATCGTAATGCCTTCTTCAGGGTCGACATTACAAGGAGTTTGTTTATTGACTTACAGGGAGTGAAGTTTCATGCACTGCAATCCGTGACCTCGGCATCGATTTATCTGTCGGTACGCAAGCATATCCCACGAGATATAAAACTTTAACGTTCAATCTATGTTCCAGACATATTTTACCTATTTATGGACGAGGGAACGAAACAGTGTTCAACAAACACAAACTTCTGTTCTAATTCATTAGATCGAAATGGTGCTCATTATTGCGCCCGTTTATGAAATGCAGCCAGATTGACCAATATGTAGCTCCTTAGTATTGCTGCTATTTTTTGAGCAAAAACTTACTCCCTTTGTTTTACTGTGAGACTTTGTATCCTTTCGTCTACCATGCCAGATTACATTATTTTCACTGTATTTACATTTTTATAAGACGACGGTAAGTTACTGAAGCACAATTTGACATTGAGATATGTTTGATTCCGGAACGCGACTGACAACAAAATAAGATGAGACAAAAGGGCAAACAAAGGAAGAACCCGTCCGGTGTTTGCACATTTGTAGGCCGGAATTTCTCTTTATTTACAAACGATTTTCCGTTCAGCACTGGTCGAGTTAATTTTCGACTAATTACAGCCGAATAAACAGGATGGCAAAATATTGTCTATCAGGGAGTAGCCCTTTTATTGTTTGGCAAGAAGTTGGATGTGCGTAATTATGCTGTTTTGCTAAGTAGCAATGTTACCTGTAAGGATAATGTAAAATGTCCACAACTCTTCCTATGCTTCAGGCCAAACGATGCTAAAATAATCAGTATTTTATTGAATACAGTTTTGTATTACGCCATACTTGAGAGTAACATTACGCAAGATAAAAGTAAGGTGACTGCCCTTCATAACATAAATTTTAGACATAATATGTAAAAAACGAATAAAGTGAGTAATATTCTTAGATACAGAATTTGTAAAAGTGTTTCCGTGTCCTTGGTCTCCAAACTTATTGAACGGGTTTTGATTAAATTCTTTGTGGCAAGCGCAAATAAATATTACACGAATTGGATTCTTATTTTTGTTGGTCCAACTTTAGTATGTTTATACATGGGTCTAAATGTAGGCGTCAATAAATGTCTTCATAAGTCACTAGACGTTTTGAAGGCAGCCTGCAAGTAATTGCAGCACCTTTTGTGTCTCTGCTTCCTCACGTTTTCGTAATGAACGTATAGATGTGCTTTGTTTCTCAAACAAAGTTTTGCTAAGTTACAAAAATAATAGTTAATTGAAAATAGCGAAGGGTAAGAGGCAATCAACAAGTGTGGAGATTTTAATCCAAAGTGGAGTTTAGATATTTTCCGAAAGTTTTTTTTTTGTTGTGCTTATGTAACATTCAAGTTTATGCGTTGATAGTTAAAATTTATTATTTCATATACCAATCTGTTAATATGATTTTCGTAATTTGTGTTAGGCCTCTGCCATACCCAGAAAACAACACAACATATTTTGAAACTATATGGATTCTTCTTTTTTCTCTTTAGCCCCTAAATTATTGTGCTTATATTTTCCACATATTTCGCTCTGGCTTAGTAACAGGAAATATGATTGCTTTAATTTTCGTTATACGCCGACAGAAGAATACCAAAATCTTCCACGACTTCAGCAGCTAGGCACATTACTAGCACAGAGGGCAATGTGCCCTCGAAGTATGTGTGTCCAAGAAATTTGAGACACACGCATACGAAATTTTTCGTCAATGAATTACCGTTTTTGAGAAAAGAATATTTTTTTGATAGTTTGTCCCCCGCCGTCTTGTATATATGCTCCTGCTACTCGTAAAAAGAGAATAAAACGTTATAAATAGAATAAAACTTAAAAGTGAATGTAACTTCGTAAGTTTGTATAAATAGTTTTTGCCTTTTCGTGATTATCGGCATTATAACCAGTGTCCAGAACTTTGATATTAAGATCTGGACGAGAAAAACTACTCTTTGTGTTCTATAATCCCTTTTTATGGCTATAGGTACAAAGTTATTAGTTCGTACACCATGACGGCCTTAGCTGTTGAGAAAAGCCCCCGTGGGAGGTAAGAGGTAGTAGTACATGTAAGGAATTAAATGTATGTGTTGTATTTCACTAAGGAGGGTTCGGATCCTTGCATTCTGGGCCGTTCTCAGATGGTAAGAACATTTAGTGACTTGAGGTCACATATTTTAATATTTAAAACTGTTCACATAAAATTGTATTCTTATGACTAGGCTTTTTTCTTTTATTTCTTTGATGAAATTATTTCTATGTGTAGGTTGGTTTCATCCACACGTGTGTCATATTTGTAGGTCATAATACCTACAAACTCTTCAACTGGTTGAAATGCCTTGCGATTGAAAATTCACAAATAAATGTTTCTTGTACAATTTGTGGGCCAACGTAACAAATCTCATACACCTCTATGTAAATAATAAATATTAATTGTTGTGATTGCAAGTATTTTGACCGTAATTGTGAATGATATACAGTCAAAGCCGGTTATGAAGATATCGGTTTATACGATACCTCGCCCATGGATTCAGATATTCTGCGGTGCAAGTTAATTATTCATTGTTACACATAACGTTGTACTCCACGGTTAATACGACAAAATATTGAGTTTCATGACGCAACCGAATTCACCGTATATCGCAGGATGAAAAAATCTATAACAGTGTGGGAGAGAGATGTAACAACATGAGTGCTATATCAATGGATTATTAAATAATACTGCAGACAATTATTTCGTTGTCCCCTCTTGCTCTCTCTATTTTCTCAATATTCTCTTCAAAAGCGGGATTTACAGATAGCACTTCTCACAAGACACATATCATGAGTTCCTGTACAAGTACTATCAGAAAGAAGTTTTAGTTCAAAAACAATTCAGCGAGTTATATTCATTTACTCACATTGATATTCACGTGACGATACAACTACTACTCTTTCCGATTTCACTCAAAATGCTTTCCGCTTACCAGATATTCTGGAATACCATCATCATACATTGTCACAAAACTCCTTCCAATAAAAGTCCAGTTGTTTTTTTTGCGGAAAGAAAAGCAGAGGAAATCACGTGATGAATGTACGCTTTTGGCAGGTGTTCTTCGAAGGCGTCTAAAAACTCTGGCGGATTATTTTGTGTCGTTATTAAGTTACACCACGCTTCTAAAGCCTGGAAACTCATAATGCTTTGTCAACCCATTTCACTAGTTCCAAGCTTTTTCAGCCTTTTTGGCGTGATTTCTTCTTCTTCTTGAGGGCTTCTCGATTTACACTTACTGTATAGTTCTACTTTAAAAACCTTTTTTTAAATATTGTCTTCAAATATTTAATATTTAATAAGTTCACTTAGCCGTATCGAGCAATCAGCTGGAAGTGTTCATATGCATACTTCGCATGAAATGCATAAAATTAATGAAATCCTATGAAATTATTATCAGTATTTCTTATTCCACGTAGACTTGTTCTGAAAATAGATGGTGTGTTTCATGTCAACATTTAATAGTTATTGAGCGGGTTATATCTCACTGATATATATATATTTTTAACAAAAATGCTGTTTTTTCAAGGAGCTAATAACGTACCATATGTTACGTCTATCAAAAGGCTCGTAATGCCAGGGACTGATATGCTGTATACGACGCAATATGAACGTCACTGAGATGATTAGTTTTAAATACCCGGGAAAACCAAGTGCACATTTCGTGGTGTGGAATGAAGGAAATTTGCGATGCAGCATGGCTGAGATTGGAAATAAGGAAATTGAGCGGAGCGTCGGTGGGGGGATCGATAGGCGGAGATGCTTTTGATGCGGGTAGAGAGAAAGCGAAACACATTTGTGGCTGGACTGTAAAAAACGCAAAGTTGGAGATAGGGGGCCCTGAACAACAGGTGGCAAAAAGGAATGAGGCACTCGCGTGCAAGAAATTACTTACATGTGACAAGAGAACAGAGTTGAGAAATCTGAGTACACGTTTATGCAGCATGAAATGTAGGTAGGAAAACCAGATGAGGAAAGTAGAACTGAGGTCAGAATGGGAACAAGAATGATTTGAATATGTAGGTGGTTAGTATAAATGATCACACGTTAGACTTAGAAAAAAAACCCAGGACTATAGATGAAAAGTACAGAAATCTGGATCCCTGAAGATCTTTACCTATACAGAAATTACTTAAAAATGGATATAGTGTGATAAGGTAGATTTTGAGACTAATGTAATTATTTGTACTGCAGAAAGCCTAGCTTTAGCAGGCACATTCCTGAGAACATGTACTTACGGCTCAAACAATAGTAATAATACTAATAATAATTTTTGTAGCAATATTATAATGTAATACTATAATAATCATTCTTCTCTTGTTGTTATTAATACTAATAGGAAACATTTAAAATTTATTATTGAAGTTTTAATTTGTTTACAGAAATATCGAAATGAAATGCTTCAACCTAAATTTTATTCGTTTCTCAAAAATTAACTTTCACTCCTTTTTCGACATGTTGCGTCTAGTGTCAAGTGACTTTGTGCAACGCTTTGTATCTGGAATAAATTAGTACAAGAGCCAATTACACATTATAAGTTAATCAGTAAGGCATTGTGAAGATAATTAGTAATTTCGGCGTGATGTGCTCCACTTCTTTAATTCTGTACTGTGTATATCGTAGGCCTTGAGATTATGTCTAGTTTTCTAAAATTAAACGGAAAGAAGTTTTTTCCCCCTCTTTTGACATCTGATACGCAACATCTTTACTGCCACTATGTGTCTTTGATATAAGCACGTTTCGATGTTCTTTTTGTGTTTATTATTAAAAATTTTATTTCCAATTTGACACGTTACCATAAGTTTTTAGAGTTTCTTTTAGAGTTTTGTTAGAAAGTATACTGAAGCAGCAGACATTCTGCCACATTCGCTCCGAAGGTTTACTTCTGAAGTTTTCTGCCCCATACATGCAGTTAACAAATCGAACGATCAGTTCGTTCGTATGTTGTACAGGTATACCTCCAACACATTCAACATACCGAAATCTGGAGATATGTACTCTCATATTAGGAATAACTAATGCCAGCACTACCATTCTAACATAATGAAATTTTGAAATGCGAAATAACTGAATTACGTCTCTGCCCGATCTGTGAACCGTCTGAGTGGATTTCGCAGAATCGTACCCTTTTTTTCTGTAATCAATTCGAACCTTTTCTTGCCTTGTTCGGCAACACTCTTTACCGATCAGCACGGTTGGGAATTTATAACTACTTCGTGCTCTGTACGTCAGAAGTTCTAATATGAGCCCAGAAATCAGCTCTACTGAATTGAGGTTTCAGTGATTTTTACTCAGTTTTTTCAAATAAAAGTTAAGCTCATAGCTTAAAATTAGGCTGTGTCATGATCACTTTATCTGCGCCCCTACCAGCTCATAGTTCACAGTAATTATGTTACTTGAAGCCATATGTTATTATTACTTGTGGAAACGTAGAGAATATATTTTAATTACCTTAGAAAGACAGGCAGGTTTTGTCTGAAACTTCTACTGAACAACAGTACATTAGAATATTTTACTAACAGTATATGCCAATTCATTTTTGCTTCATGGGCTTAAGCTTTTAAGCCATTATCAGTGATGTCCGTTCGTACTGCAGTGTACTTAATTTCATTTTTATGTTGCCTCATTTTACACAATACACTCAAAATTTTAAAGAAATGCGTCACGACATTTTAAAATTAGGACAATTTATTATATTTTGTATTATATTTTTTACTTCATAGGTACCATAATTTCATAATTGTTTAAATCTTGTGCCCCAAGTTAATCAAACAATAAGAACCTACAAAGTATACATGCATGAATCGTCAAGACATATATTATTTAAAATCCCGTTCACGTTTCGACCTTCTCAGCCACTGTGTATTAAATAATATCCCTGAACATAACCAAGAAGGTCGAAACACGTAGGAAAGGTTATATAATAAATGTATCTATGGCTCATGACTGTTCCCCTTAGCCTACATTCCTTCCTAGGAAGAAAAATGAGTGAAATATGATATCAAAACGCTCTGTGTTTGGATGTGTTCATGTGACTCCACATAAACGTTTGAATCACCTTAACGAATTTCACACAAATTTAAAAGAAATTATGTCTTTACATAATTCCCAAACGCTATAATTGCTAATTTCGTACAAACTGTAATAAAAATATGGAGGACCGGATAAATTGTTAGGAGGAAGGGACAGTATTAACACTTGCCTTAGGGCCCTGCAATGAAATATGGTGAAGGATCTTGAAAAAGATACATAATGATTTAAGGAAATAATTATTTCCATCTTTTCCATTCCGTGCATTACAAATCGGTTACTACAATTTAAAACAAAACACGCACACACGTGCCCGAAACATGTAGGAGTTAGTGGCTTTTATAATATTTTTGTAAATATAATAAAATTGTGTGCATTCTTTGGTTTACATTACAGTAATATTTATTGTAGCATGTAAAACAACATGGCTGTCGTGAGCAGCTTTCTTTAGCTTTAGGTTATATGGAGACAACTAACTAAACATTGCAGCTAGGGTGTAAAATTTGTTGTGACAATAGAACCTAAAAGTAACTACACATTTGATATTAAAGCTCTTAAACATAACTACATATTTTATTTGAAGTTCTTCTACGAATTAAAACGAGAAACATGGCAACGATAGAATATTAAAATTTGTTAAAATTATTTCGAAAAGGTATGCTATAACCAAAAATAATGGAGTGAATATTTGTTGGTGATAATACGTTACAGTAAATTATATTATTAAATACCACGTAAATGTATTAAATTGCAACTGCTGTAACGAGGTATTTTGTTTCAGAACCTGTTGTTTTACTACGACTCTGATTCTTGCAACCGGCCATCGGGCGTCGTTCTGCTGGAAGGCTGCTATTGCGAGCGACTCATTACAGCTGGCAGCGGTAGCGGGGGAAAGAACAAGGAGGCTGCAGATAAGCAGGTAGGATGCCGTGAACACAGTATATCATGGAGGGCGCAGATAAGCTAGTAAGGTATCGTGAACACAGTATATGACAATATGTGTCGTGGAGTCATAAACAAGCACGAATTCTCACGTGGTTAGCGCTGTTTGTGTATGATTTCTGTTTCCCCACCCTAACGCTTATCTGTTCAGGTTTGCTACGTCATTGACGTAGGTATGACGGCCGTTGTTATGTACTGTCTGAATTTGGAGCCAAGGAAGCTTTGGCGCGCGTGAAGGGAGGTATGTCAGGAGCAGCGACTTCCTTGTATTAGCAACGTACTGGCGTTTAGAGCATCGTATACAGGCTGGAAGATTTACAGTATTTCTTAAAATTCGAAATTATTTTGTATTTGGAAAATTTTTTTGCAGCCCTATGTCCTGTGTGTCGGTGTGTCGATTACCTGAATAATCTTAAACCGTCTAATATACGCTGAAACCTAAGTGCTGTGGCTCCTTTCATAAAATAAGTACCTTACTTAATACATCTGGTTACGTTATAATATTGTAGGCGCCATTTATAACACGGGTTTAATAGAGAAACTACATTGTGTGTACAGAAATACATGAAAAACCAAATTTAAGAATATTTTAAGGAGCTTCTGTCATATTCTCCCTCTTCTTATTCTTCTTCTTCCATTGGCACTACAGCCCACTGTGGGCTTTGGCCTGTCGAAAAATGTCCTTCCATTTGTTCCTATCTGCCATCAACTCTCTCCATCTTCTCACTCCCAACACTTGAAGATCGCTTTCTACTTCCTCTTTCCATCTTTACCTGGGTCTTCCCCTTCTTCTCGTCCCTTCCAGTTCTGGAGTGAAGATCTTTTCGGGCATCCTATCCTCCTCCATTCTCTCTAGGTGACCTAACCAGCTTATCCTTTGCCCTTTTATCCATTTTACTATATATTCTCCTTTGCTCATCTCTTCTAGTTCTCGATTCGTCCATTCTGTCCTATTACTGCCATGAATTTATAGTTTGCGTTATCAGTCATTTTTACGAACATAACTGTTGAGTGTTCAGGACCTATATGTAAGCGCGTCTTTGTGTATGTACTTGTGTTTGTGTTTTAAGGTTCCTCGTAATCATGTTGTGTCCATTTTCTATATCAGTTACTGGCTTGAAGGAAAGCGAGCCACTCTGCGATTTTCCACATACTTGACTCTCTCTCTCATGCAAAAGAAAGTGTCTCGGCTTCCAGATGATACAAATTCTATTGTGAAATTCACAACAAAATTCCGAAATTGTGCCTACAAACAATTCAAAGGGTCTGTGATACACTGGCACAGAGTCTTACTTTCGTCACTGTGGATTATTTTTAATGGAAGGGTAATGGAAGAGTAAAGAATTAGAAGAATATATCGTTGTCTTCCATTTTATCGGAGCTTACTACTGACTTTTCGAACTGTGCAGAACACGGGGACAGTTAAGTTAAATTGCTAATGAAGGTCAGCAACAGAATACCATCAGGACCAGCATACGAATAATTCTAACATATTGATTATCTACAAATACGGATATTTAGTATGTACAAGGCCCCAAATAAGTATTTTCATTTCACCGAAAAAAGGGAAAAAGGAAAGGAAAAAGAGATAAAACTTGGCATTTGATATTTCGTCACGTTCAAATGTATTTTCGTGTTCACTTTACGACAAGATTCTCTCCTTCTATAGTTTTATAAACATATGTAAGTGATGTCTGAATTAACTTCGAATTAAGTTCATTGGTCAGGCTTCCTTGCGTGCTGTTTCCTTTCCATTTCTCTCTTCCTCCCACCCCGTTCTATTTATTACGTGAGTAAATCCAGTATCTAATGTTATTACTTTTGAATGGTAGCTTCATTAACAGAACTAAACCGGCTGTACCTCTATTATGACGCTCCAAATTTCTTATTATTCGTTTTCTCGTGAATAGATAATTTTGGGCTCAGATTTTGAATTAGCTGTCTCATAAGGAGGTGGCAATACCTTACACAAACATACCATGCCTCTACATAGAGGTAACTTAATAGTGAACTATATTAACATAGTTTTCCCGTGTTACTAAACACAACTAGCTCCACGAAGGGGAGTCCTAGAGAAGCTAATATATCTTGAGCTGGTTAAAATTTCCCCGTATATTATGAAACCCGACGATTTATTACCTTGCTCATTGGAGCCCGCCTCTGGTTCCTGTCATGAGTAAGATTAATCCAGCACACTCCCTACCAGTCTATTGATCCATTTTAATAATATTTCCCATAAATGTGTGGGTCTTTTAAATGGTATCTATCCTTTATATTTTCCAGCCGAAGCTCTGCATGCATTTATCTTCAACTCATTCATGCCTCATGCTCCCCCTGTGTTCTCCGCCTTCATCTGATCGCCAGAATGCTATCTGTTGAGAAGTACAATGCACGAAGCATCACATTATGCAATATTATCCAGCCATCTATTTCTTCAACTGAAATCATAATTTATTCCTCAGCTCCCTTTTCTCGACCACCGTCAGTTTATTTTTTCTGTTAATATGACAGACCAACACGGTAATAAAATGAAAATGACAGACCAAGTTTCACGCACATATAAGATAAAAAAATTATAATTCTTTACTTTTCAGTCGTTGTGTTGGGACAAAATAAAAGGGACGAGAAAAGATTCAGCCTGCATACAGATACCACACCACCACAACGCAACACCAACACACATCGAACCAGAACCATACAACCCATGCAATAACTCATCAAATAAGTCGCAAGCTTCTGAGGATGGATGTATTAACATCCGAAACATGTTGAGCAGTAAATAATAAAATAATAAAGCAAGTGACATCAAGTTGGTCTCTCTTTATTCAACTATTAATTGAAAGTTTTATAAAAATTCCAATGTCGAAATTTTATTAGTAGAAGGAGAGAAAATAAAAGCACTGTAGTCTTAGGTCGTACTCTGGTGTTCGTCTTTTCCTTTCAGACGTCTTTGAAGCAAATCATCAAATAAACATGGAATGTCATTTTTTCAGGTTCACGAAAAACACAGAGACAGCGTAGCTACGCTACCCATATATGGACGTTTAATTTAACAAATTGGATGAATTCCCTCAGGTGTAGTTTCGTTTGTTTGTTAATTCTCTTATTTGAAATACGCCTGACGAGTATTTATTTAACGACGTGTTCTATTGATGCTGTACAGTCAGTCTAGACTACATATCGCTTCATTTATCATATCCGATGGGACTCGTGTGATTCATTTAAACACCTTTTCAAACACGCCGTAATGTATTATTAATCCGATTTGTTTACTGTGAATTGATTAAGTGATGAAAATTTTGTGCTGATGAGTAATGAATTTACTGCTACCAAATAGGCCACTGCCACTGAACAGCAGTTGTAAACTACCTAAATTTGCAGGTTTGTGGAAGTGTCATAAACTCGGAATGTCCATTTATTTGTGTAGGTGTATTTTCTATATTTGGGTGTCGCTGCCCTTGATTTTAAAGCGCATTTTTAGCCTATACGCTGGGAGTTGTAACATACCTTTTGCAGTGTTTGATGTTATCACAGCTGTGATGATGAAGAGTGAAGTCTTTTGGAATGTTGTCGTGTGCCAGCTGGTAAACAGTTACCGATATTTCGGAGGAACGTAATACCTTCATCTTCATGGTATAGCAACCGCTCTATTGTAGATGGGACTGTACTTCTTCCAAACATCTGTAGCTATCAGTCACCACGGCACAGCTTCATAGAAGATTCGAGTCTTTAAACATTGTTCCTGTCGACACAAATTACTCATTAACCAATTAATCGCTCTATTACATCCTCATCATTAGACGGTTAAATCGTAAAACTGCTAAAGATTTATGGCACCAGTATGTTTGTGACTTTAAAGTATTATTAAACATAGCAAGATTATGTGTATACAATGTATATGTTTGTGCGTATACATATTTACGTATTTTCATCTTACTGAATGCTTTGGCAACACTGCTAACGACTGCATCACAAATTAAATTAAGTACCTGATTTGCTTACTCTTTATTGATTCACCAACTGATTTAACAACGTGTATTGTGTCGTGATTTTTAAAGCCGATGGACTTACGATTTGAGTAACTGCCTCATTGGCCAACTCGCTAACAGATATATTGATTCATTCACTTGTAGACTACTTTCTTGATTATATGCAAAATCTACGGGCGAATATTGATATTTCATTAACTGTATCGTTGTGTGCAATTTCATTTACTTCAGGCTTCAAATTTTATAAGCTTAATCACAAGCGCACGCGTATTTGTGAGGTGTTACTGGCTATGCTGCAGGGATCAGCACAGGGCCTCTCTAAACTCCTGCCTTCACTCTAGGAGATTTAAGATTCTCACGACGAATGTCAGGAATGCGGTGTTCTGTGATGTGGTACGGAGTAGGTTGCTAGAAAGTTACCAACATTTCAGGGGAGACCACCACCTTCGTCTTTGAATGAGGAAGTATCATGGACATGAAGGCAAAATTTTCCTACAAAGTACAAGTATTTGTTTATATCTACAAAATTACACAACGCAATGTCCTAGAAGAGCTTAGTCTACCTTCGCATTCATTGTTTTCTGGATAATGCTTAACCTTCTTCGTAATTTTAAATCAGTCTCTTAGTGGGCCGGAAAGTGAACTGTAAGTATTTTATTTTCGTTGTTTTCGTTGTTACACCGTGCGTGTTGTCGAGTTACTCAATTATTATACCAACCACTGCACATATATAAAATTTATAAAGTTTACACATTAAAACATTAAAAACGCTCCGACATGTTTCGGTCCTAGGACCATCGTCAGGGAGCCATATCGTCCTTGCTAAAGTTACATTATAAAAAGTCACATTAATTTCACTGTACCAGTTGGGTATTGTGGCAGCATGCTGCACAATAAGTATTATTTTTATTTATTTTTATTCTTTCCAAGTTTACTTGTGGTTAATTTTTTCTCTTCCCTTGTCATTTATTTGATTTATTTCTTGTTTGGCTGAAACTAACCGCACTCCTTTTGATTTTCTGGATTTAATGTTGAATATGGTGGTGGTGGGTATTAGTTAATTATATAACATCAGAATGTCAAACTGAAATAATCACAAAGATATCCTTTTATCCCTCAAATAATACCCAACTGGTACAGCGAAATTAATGTGACTTTTTATAGTGTAAATTTAGCAAGGACGATACGGCTCCCTGATGATGGTCCTAGGACCGAAACATGTCGAAGCGTTTTTAATGTTTTAATGTGTAAATTTTATAAATTTTATATATGTGCAGTGGTTGGTATAATAATTGAGTGAACTGTAAGTTATTTAGTGTCTTGCATTAACTCGCAAAAAAAAAACACACGTTTCCTCCTATCTTTTCACTTTAATCGCCTTTTCACATTTTATGTTTTTCTTTGTTCGTAGAGGTTGTGCAATGGCTCGATACGTCATAATCAGTGCTGCTTAAAGGAATGTAGGATCTATTCTTGCTGGAATATTCTGCACCGAAAGAGCGTGGCAGGCCTAACCAGCGAAAGTTAAAGGAAAAGGAAATTATGTCGCAAAATCGCACTGTCTGGGATCAGCGTTGTTTGACTCAGCCAAACATACGGTCCGTCCTTTTTAGAGGTTTAACGCGTAATGTCTTGTCAAAGAAATTTCATTGCATGTGTTTCAGTAAGGTGTTTAATGTCGCTTTGTGTTAATCAGATTTGAGAATGCTGAAGGACATTTTGTATTGTAGGTAATCGTATGAACGGAATCTCGAGGACTTGATAAAATAAACTGTTTGTATCCTACATGTACAGAAACACCATTGCGATAAATACACCAAATAGTCTTGTGATAATTTTGTTTACTTAGTAGCTGTGGGGACCCGTTGCGCTGACCACGTGACACCCCTCTATCCGCAAAAGTTGGCACTAACTTCGCCGACCGGCGGCGGCCGCTCTGTCGGTATAGTTCGCGTGCGGACTAAGGCCACGGA
>Ga0123354_10006365_pt1 | contig 17521 bp, 25 predicted proteins | sample TergutLab28metaG_2_FD_97872 | JGI IMG/M metagenome (GOLD analysis project Ga0123354, IMG submission 97872) | Labiotermes labralis P4 segment gut microbial communities from Petit-Saut dam, French Guiana - Lab288 P4 | ecosystem: Host-associated > Arthropoda: Insects > Digestive system > Gut ...
ATCTTTAAATCTTTGTGATACTGGGAATGCCATTTAAATCACCTTCCTATTGTTCAACTAATGAAAATGCAAAGTCAATATGTTCTGTATGCCAATTATTACTTCCATCTTTCCATGCTTTCCAGCAATCAAAAGTTTTATCACTTGCATACATTTTGCATAATTTCTTTTGTTTGGTTCTTTTATCTGTTAATTCTACATAGATCCAAACTTTATTTATTCTTTCCAAAATATAAGATAAATCATTATCACTAGCAATATTAAATCCTAAAGCAATATCTTCAACATTATTTCTTACACGATTTCTTTCAGTATATCCTTGTAAATTAGTATAAGCATCTAAATCTAAATCATGTAATGTTCTACCAAATGCAGAAGGAGTAGGAAAGTTTTGTAAATCAGAACCATCTGGTAACCAACCTACTCTAATAAAATCTTCATATTTATTATAATCTACTATATATTTTATCATATTATCACCTTTCTACATATCAAACTGTCTATTATCTTTAACCAATGCATATTTAATAAATGTCATTAGACCTTCTGTGTCTGCATCTGCTTTTATATTAACATTAACTGGCTTATTAGATCCACCAGCAGCCTGCATACCTTTCATAACACCAGCAGCAATAGCTGTTTCCATTTGATCTGTATTAGCAACAGCTGTTTTTCCGCCTATATTACCAATAAACTCTGTACCAGCTTCACCAGCTACAAATAAAGATCCTTGGTCTACAAATCCACCTTCTCGTTTAAATTCAATAGTTCCTAATGTTCCTCCGCTAGTTGCTGGATTAAAGTTAGCTTTTATTTTAGTTTTCTTTAAAGATTTTTGCATTCCATCTGCTAAATCTGTCCCCCATTTTTCACCAACAGAACTAAATTTTTCTAATTCTAGAGCTCTTTTAAGTTCACTAGACATCTGCCCACCAGCTTTGGTTACTTTATCAACAGCTTGTTGCATTGTTTTATCTAATGTCCCAGAAATACTTGCTGAAATACCAATAATAGATGCATCTAGTCCGCCAAATAAATCTACATATCCTTTGCTAATTGTACCAGTAGTTTTATCTGTATATAATGCTAATTTATCGTTTGTTTTTGCCCAAGTATTAAAATAGTCATTATAATCTTGTAAACTCTTATCGTTTGCAGCTTTTAAAGTGTTTTTTGCCTCTTCTGCAAATGTTTTATATTCAGTTGATTGTTTACCAAATTGATCCTTTAAATACTTTAATTGTTCATCATAAGCTGTTTGAGCAGTCTTTTTTTCTTCATCAAATTGTTTTTTTCTAGCAGCTAATATATCTAACTGTTGTTTATTTTCGATTGCAAGAGCATTGTTGTTATATAATTTAGACATTTTTTCTTTTTCATCTGCATTAGCTGCAAAACTTTCAATAGCTTTAAATTGCATTTTAGATTGAATATCTAACAATTCAAGATAAGCTTCTTGATTAATAGTTCCATCCTTTTTAAAAGCTTCTTTTAATTTTTTCTCATATTGTGAATAATAACCTTCAAATTCAGCAGTTTTATCTTTATGATGATTATTTAATTGTTCTAACATAGTTCTATAAGCATCTGTATCTTTAGCTTCTTGAGTAGAATATGCTGCATCTAATTTTCTTTTTTGTTCAACATACCAATTATCTAATTCGGTATTAAAAGTAATCTTTAAAGTTTGTAATCTTTTTAATATATCTTGAAAATCTGCATCTGACATTTTTAAACCAGAATAAGAGAAATAAGCAATCCTTTGATTTAAATCGTCTATAGCTCCCTGAACTGTCTGCATATGTGCTTTAGTTTCTTTACTAGCTCCATTAAAAGTAGTAACCATATTACTTGCTTTATGAATATTGTCGGACATATCCCAAAATTTTTGAGCTAATAGAGATACTGTTAATAATAATCCTCCAGCTCCTAATATAGCTCCTAAAGTATTGCCTCCATTAGCTAGATACCAGATCCAAGTGCCAGCTTCTTTTAAAACTGAACCTAGGGTAGTGCCTTCCGCTATTAAGCCAACAAAACTCAATCCTTTTAATATTAGATTTATTCCACCCCATGCGGCTCCAATTGCTAGTGCTGTATCTAATAATATATTCCAAAAATTTCCTGTGAATTTCCATTCTCCGTTTGCATCTTTAGAAAAACCTAACCAACTCATAATTTTATCTCTTATTTGTGCAGCTTTATTATTCATTAAATCTAACTGCATATTATATTCTTTTAAGGCATCTTCAAATTCTTTTCCTAATCCTCCAATACCCCCAACTCCACCAACTGCTCCTCCTGTTGGAGCTTGAGGAGTTCTTATTACATTTAATTTATCCCAGCCACGTAATTGATCTTTTGCATTCTTTGCATTCTTTGCTACATTAGCTAGTCCATCACTCAATCCAGAAACAGATCCTCCTAATGTGCCAAAGTCTTTAGCCATTGATTTAACATCTATTCCTAACAAAGATAATATTGCCCCTATAATTGCATTTATAGTCATTAAAATTGCATTTAAATATGGTAATACTGCTTTAAGTATTGGAATAAAGAATGCACCTATTTGTCTACCTAACATTGTTATCTGATCTAATAGAAGTCTAGACTGATTTGCAACAGAGTTCATAGTTTGAGCCATGTTTCCATTTGCATTAGACATTTGTCTTTCTAATGTTAAATATATTAATATAGTCTTTTCAGCTCTTGTAAGGCTATTTACAGTACGATCTACCCCTAGAGCATATAACTCCTGCTGCAATGTTGCTTTAGTTAAATCTGCGCCTGTTAATGCCCTTATAGCCTTTGTTTGACCAGTAAGAGCCCCTTCTATAGCATTTGATGCCTTTTGCATATCTACATTATAGAATGACATCATATCTAATTGTAATTGAATTAAGTTTTTAGATAATATATCTGCTTCTTTACTAGCAAGAGATAGACTAGAAGCCATTTGTCTATATAAACCTAGTTGTCTAGTTATTGGTGCTGGATCTAATCCTATTACATCAGATAAATTAGCCACAAAATCATTTGCAGAGCCACTTGTTTCTTTAAAAGCTGCGTTCATCATATTTAAAGACATAATATAATCAGACTGCGCTTTACTAGCTTTAATCATATAATCAGCTGCTTTTTTAATTGCCATACCAAATACAACAATCCCTGCAGCTTTTCCTAGTAATCCGATTGAATTAGACAAACTCTCTACTTCTTGTCGTAATGGTTTTAATTGTTTATAGACTGTTTCAATTTCTTTTCCTTTTTCTGCAGCAGCTATCTGAACCTTTGCAATTACATCATTTTGTGTATCTCGTGCCATTTAGACACTCCCTTTCTACTTGAATCTTGCCCAATGATTAAAATCTTTCTGGACTTCAAGTTCATATTGTTTTTTATCTAAATTTTCTGCCTTTTTTAATTCCTTATCAAACATTTTAAGAAATTCTTCAAAATTTGGATATTTAGCCTCTTTATTAAAAGATATCACAATTGCTTTATGAACCGTTATTCCATTCAACCACGATTCATATTTAGCCTCTTTAATTTTTATTTTGGCATCTTGTTCAATCTTTTTTAAATAAAAAGTCCGATATGCCCAGTAAAGTCTGGGATCGTTTTCCCAAAAGTCCTCACTAGACATACCGAACATTATTGCACTAGGGAATAACACTTTCCAGAAGAAGTCTGTGAAATTATCATATTCTTCTTCTATTTCATCGGTTTTAGTGCCTTCAAGTTTTTTAAATCACCTATAGGATTCGGATCTTCTGTTATATCTCTGACCATTTGATTGACTAGAGCAATTAATTGAACTGCACCATATTCTTTAACTGCACTCTTCATTAATTCTTCAACTTTTGAGATTGGTAATTTATGATTAGTCCATAATAGAATCCAGTAAGTTCTATTTAATATTTCATCTGATACTTGTTCGTCTTTATCCTCTATTTTGATATCTATATCATCAAAAGGATTAGTATCATCTGTAACTTCATCCGAAATTTTTTCTTCCTTTTCAGTTATTAAAAAATTGTATTTTTCAGTTAGCATATTGAGATTTTTACCACAATATTTTTCTAACGAAATCATACCCTGTCTGTTAAGAAATAAAGAGTATTCTTTATCATCTATTTCAATAACTTCTTGGCATTTTTGTTTATCGTTCATTTTTTTACCTCCTATTTAAATTATAATACTGTTACCATCATAGTTCTAACAGAAGTTGCTTCTCCTGGAGCTGTTATAGTAAATTCAAGCAAACAGTTTCCAGCAGCAATTGGAGTTATAGTAATTTGGTTTTCTAAAGCCCCTGCTCCTTTAGCAACTGTAGCAATTCCTACAGCAGTTGAAGTAACTGTAAATGAAGCTCCCTCACTTAATTCAATAAACATTAATGTAGGATCTCCTGGAAATTCTAGAATTACTTCTGCTAAAGGTGTCATTATGATAGCAGTTTCTTTAATCATATCTCTTACATCATCAATTGGATCTGGTTCAGCACTTGATACAGTAATAAAGAATTGACCTTGTAATACAGTATCGACGGCAGCACCTTGTCTACCATATGCGATTGTACCATTGAATTTTTCACCAGTACGATCAGGGTTTACTTCCAAGAATGATAATGGTTTACCCTTATTTTCTTTAAGAATACGAATATTATCACGATGATAATTGTAATCATAAGTTTTTTGAGGACTTGATTGTAATCCTTGTACGTTTGTTATTTTGTCATCAGTTAATACAGTTTTAGCCTGTTCGGCTGGAGCTGTAGTAGTTTCTGGCATACTAACTACTGGTAAAAGCATTTTATATTTCCCATCAACGGGATCTAATACACATAACATCGAATCTTTAGTTAAATATCCGACATCGGTATATGGTCTTCTTGCCATTTTTTATTCCTTCTTTCTTTATTTTATACGATTTGTTTATTCCAATTGTTTACTCTAGCACTAAATACAGAGATAGATCTATCAATTGTTTTATCGGTGGTTTCTCCTCGTGTACTATTATCAAGACTAAATCCAAGTTCATTGAAGAAATTTATAGTTAATTCTCTCAATTCACTTATAACTTGTAATGAAGTTACTTTTTTAGTTCTCTTTAATTCAACATCTTTAGAATAAATTTCAACCATGTATGTTAATCTATGAATTTGTTCGATTTTATCAACAGTTTTTCCTTGTCTAAAATCGGTTTTCAAAGTCTCTTTAAATACAATAGTAGGAAAAGAAACAAAAGACTGGGGTATTCTTGGCAATATTTTAACAACAGAACTAAATTGTGAGTTACTTTTAATAAATTCTCTATAACTATTTAGTAATTCAACTTCGATTTCCATTATTTAAGCCAACTCCAGTCTATATATTGTCTTTCATATATTTTATAATCCAATCTTTGATATTATCTTCAATTTGATATTTTAATCTCAAGAATATTAATCTACCCTCAAAACCTTTTGTAAACCATCTATTACCAGCATTATCAAAGTAATACCACCCTTCTTCTCCATGATCATTGACATCATATTGCCAATCTTCTGGAGTATCTACAGCAGTTTGTGCTCCAACAATACCAATACCATATTCAACAATTTTTGCTAGAGATAGTTGCAAAGGATAATTTTTCCGTTTTTCTGGGGTCATATTCTTTGTACTAGTATCTATTCTTGAATTATTGAATAAATAAATAGTGTCACCTTCAATTTCGAGATTATTTCCTGACATATATGCGCTGGCATCTAAATCAGTATCATCTATAGTAACCATTACTCTCTTACAAATATCTTCTAAAAGACTTTTACAATTTTCAGCTATATGTTTATAAAATTTATCATTAGATATTAATTTTTGAGCTTTATCAAAAATATCTTCAATTTCTTTTATACCTTCAATAGAAAGTGATACGTTATAAGTTTTCATCTTCCATTGGAGGGATTTCTTTAGATGGCTCTACATATTTTTCAGCAACTGGTTTAAAACCTCTTCTGCTTTCATTTATTAATCTCCAACCTTGACTTAACCATATAGATTGTTCATTTTTTGGAAATTCTTTTGTTATACCATCTTTAGTCATTTTAACTTTATCTGGTTTCATACGTTTTCTCCATTTCTATCAGAGATTACTCTTTTAATGAAGTAAACTCGGATTAGTACGTTTTGATCTCTTATTGCATATATTCGATAATTACCATTATCACCATTCTCAAATTCTCCTAATGGAGAAACTCCATTTAGATATGCAACATCAAGTTCTTTAAACTTATTCAAGTATTTGTCCCTGTTTCTTATAGTTGCTACTTGCATACTTGAAGCAAGTGCGCCAAACTCTCTAAAATCACTTTCAGCAGATATTGGTTGATAATTGAATTTGAATCTTTCTGGTACTTCATATTTTACTATTTCATTACCATTATCATCATATTTTGTTATAGGATCTCCATACTCATCATATTCAACTATTTTACTAGCTATATATAAATACCTATGGATATTTTTATGTATATCTATTCTTACTGGTTTAAAATAAGCCATAATGCACTCTCCTATTCAATTTCTGGTTTGACAGCATCAAAAGGAGCTGATGCATTAGGAATTAATTCATTCATAAGCATTCTAGATAAACCATCACTAAATTTAGACCAACCTATTCCATTTTCAGAATAAGTGGCATATCCAGCTTTATCTCCTAAAACAAATAATTCAACTGCACAACGTATTTGCCAATTAAGATATTTATTAGGTAATATATAATTATAGTAATCCTCGAAAGGATATAAATTAGCTAAAGCAATTGATCTACTATCATCTAGCAATTGATTTAATGCTGCTTCATATTCAGTATAATCACTAAATTCAAAGTCTTCTACATCATACGGAATCCTAGATTTTAAAATCTCTAATTGTGTCATATTATATCCCTCCTAATAAATTACTTTTTCTTACCTTTAACAGGAGCATCAACATCATCAGGATTTATATCCTCATCTGTTGATGCAACATCATTAGTTGTATCAGAATCTACTTTTATCTCTGGAGTTTCTTTAATAGCTTCTAATTCAGCTTTTAATTCATCTCTTTCAATAGTGATATTTTCTAAATCAACTTCTAATTTTATAATTTTATTATTTAAATCTCTTATAATAGAAGAACTATTATCATCAGATTTAATAACTGGATTAGATTCATTTAATTTATTAATTTTATATTCAAAATTCATTTTTGAGAACATATCTTTAAATGTATATTGTGGTTTCCCATTTATATCATTAATAATATTATTTTCATCATAAACTAATCTGCTGTTAGCATCAAAATCAATTGCTACAGCTTTATCATTTTGGATTGCATAAGCAATTCCATTCTCGATTAAATACATAATATCGTCCTCCTACTATTATGCGTTTGTTTTAATTCTAGCAATAAAGATATTTTTTGGAATACCCCTAATTCTCCAATTAGCACTATCAAATAGATCAGTATCTTCTGGAGATATTGGAAGGTCTTCCATGTAGAAGCTAAACCAGTTAGGGTGAATACATTCACGTTTACGTGTAACTAGGTATTCTTCACCACCGTTTTTATGTTCATCTCTTTCTACACTTGATGGTCTATTAACTCCTGCTCTAGCATATAGTAATGCTCCTCTACCTAAACAGTAAGTTGAGTAAACTAAATGTTCAGCAGTAGCTCCACTACCTAAATCAATAGTAGCTGTTTCAGTAGTTACACCATCGAATACGATTACTAACATATTGCCACTACGAGCAACTTTAACATCTCTTTCAAGACCATTAGCATCGTTAAATTTGAAGTAATCTAATACTGCAAATTGACTTAATGTATTAGCAACAGCTGAATGCATGATTGCTAATGCGTATCCATCAGCTTTATCTCCATTAGCTTGAACAGCTAAATCTCTTAAAGTTGTTGGAGTTAATTTATTTGCATCAGTAACAGTTGCAGTACTTGATGATACATCTTTCTTATGCAATTCCCAATCTGCAAAGTCTCCAGTTCCAGTTATTCCTAAAACTGCATCTAAAATACCTAAAACAATTTTTTGAGTATCTTTTCCCCAGAAATTTTGAATACGATTTAAGATATGAGCTAGTGGATCTGCGGCAGTAAAATCATTGATGAAATCTTCTGCACCAAATGATACAGCACGACCATAAACAACGAAATTTTGTGAACCGTCTTTTGTTTTATTTTTATAGATATCAGTACCACCATCATAGTTAGAAATAGTTCCTTCTAGATCTTTATAGAATGGTAAAGTACCAAAATTACCGCCACCTGCAATTATTCTAGCTAATTTAGCATCAGCTACCATTGCACCACTCTCTAATAATGCTAGAGTATATGGATCTGGTTCGGTAGTCCATTGGTTATCAAACAATTCTTGATCGTAATGATATAGAATATCAGTACTAATTGTTTTGCCAATTTCAAATGTCATAATTTTTTCCTTCTTTCATTAATTATTTCGATTTGTAATAATTAATTCGTTGGATACCATTCACGATATTGTTCAAGATTTTCATCTTTAAATTTTTTCTTTTCAGCCATTGTAAGTTTAGCAAATGCTTCCTTTGTCATAGCTTCATTAGTTTGAACAATATTGGTTGGATCGGGTTTAACATCAATATTAGCTAAAGATTCTTTAGTTGCTTTAGTAGTATTTTCTTTTACAGATTCTATATAAGTCTTATAATCATTAGCTGATTGTGCAGATTTTTCTACATCATCACTAACCATTGTTTGAATTATACTATCTGGAATTTCTAATCCTGCTAAAACATTTCTTACTTGAGCTTCTGCTTTAATTTTTCTAGCATCTGCTAGTTCTTTTGCAGCAGCAGCTTTATCTGCAGCAATTTGTTCTTCATCAGATAATTTTGATTTATTAATCTCATTTAACTGTTCTGTAACTTCTTTTGCAGTCTTTTCTGCTTCTTCTGTAATTGCTTTTGCTTTTGCAAGTTCCTCTCTTGCTTTTTTTAATTCAGCTTCACTACCATGATGACTATTAAGTATATTTGTAATAGTCTCCTCATCTGTAACTCCAGCTTTTCTTAAACTCTCTCTATCCATTTTTACACTCTCCTAACTAACCATTTTTTACAGAGTGGTATTCTCTGGAGATTGTTTATATATTTTTACAATTGTTTACGGACAATTGTTAAGCCCCTTGTAAATCTTTCTGCATAGTATTAGTAATTGTATTAACTTGATCTTCTGCAGTATTTTGTGCAGATGAACGACTACTTTCATTAGTTGGTCTTGATCCTGTCTCTGCAGCACTATTTTTTCCAGATTGTTGAGATATTTGCTCTCCAAATAATGATTCTTGTTGTTTTGTTATAGCAGTTGGATCACTAAATAGATTAACTATTGAATTTGCAAATTCTCTTGGGATATCAGCACTATACATATTTAATAATGCTTGGGTTTTGACAAGTAAATTGTCTGACATATCTCTCTGAAATTTTAAATCTATATTTGCAACTTTTAAGCTCTTTATTTCTGAACTTTCTGTTTCTCTAGCAATTTTTAACATCACTTTAAGAGCAGATCTGTCGCATTTACCTAACATTGTTTCATCATTTTCGGCTCTTATTCCTGCGCTTGTATAACCTTGTCCAGTCATCTTTGCCTTACCAGTATCACCATATGTTACTGTACCGCTATCACTAGCCATAGGTATGCCAAGTATTTGATGTAATGAATTTAAAAGCCTATTATAATAAGTTTGAGTATCAGTAGCATTTAATCTTGCTTGTAGTAATTCGACACTTGCTTTTTTATTTTCAGTAGATGAAATATTAACAGCTCCAAGTTGTTTAATTTCATCAAATGTCTCTTTACTTACGGCAGCATTTGTAAATACCATAATAGCATTAACGAATTGTTCCATATCATCTTTATCCATACTCTCTAGGTAGTTTATATCGTTAAATAAGTCTCTACCTAATTCAAGCATTGATATACGTTTAGGATTGGTAAAATATTCAATAATTATATGTTCATTCCATGATAACGGGTCTATTTTACCTACTATTGTAAAATCACCAAATTTATTATTAACTACTAATCTTTTAGTTCTAGTATATACTGTATACTCTTTATAATATTTTGTTTCTTGTTCATCTAAAGATGTATCAATAAACTCCATATCAGTTACAATATAAGATAGCAACTGTTCGTTTCCTAGTCTACTAGAATATACAACTTCTGTATTTTCTGATAAACAATTTAATAATTCAAAAGGTGAATTATCTTCATCAGGATCAAATTTAGCATTTTTATTAATGTATCTAAATGCTCTTCCACATGTCAGAACATCTCCATAAGCATCTAAATCTAAAGCCTGTTTGTAAACATATTTACAATATCTATTAAGAATAGATAGTTCTTCACTAGATTCATCTAATTGAACATATTGAATAGGTTTACCAACCAAGAATGCTTTTTTGAAATCTACTAAAGCCCATGCCCAGTTTTCAACAGATGTATTATTAATTTCTGGTCTTGTATGTTTTATTTTAGTTCTGTAGATATCTTGATCTCCATAAAGAAAATTTTTCCAATAAATAGTTTCGGCATTATTGGAATCGTGAATAGATGCAGAGTTTGATATGATGTCAATAACTATTTTCTTTAATCGTGAATCATTTGCAGATAATATTTGCTCTTCTGTATAATTAGCATAGATTGTAGTTCTACCAAATGTTTTTATATCACCACACCACACTTTCATATATCTATCCAATGAAATTGAAACATAATTTTTAATAAATGTCAAGGTTTATGGTTAATCAATTAGATATAAAAAGACTTTCTATTAACTAGAAAAGTCTTTGCATTGGTACAGCTATTTGAGGCAATGATCCTCCTTCAATTATTTCTGAACAAAACATTGCTTCACTATCTGGGGCATCATCATTTGCATTTGTCATTGTAGAATTATACATTGTTAAGTTATCCATAAATTTACCCATATCACTATTAATACCAAACATGCCTTTTTGAGGATGAACTAACCTTTGATGGATCTGATAACTTTTATCAGTAATACGTACAGATTTATTTTCTACAGCATATTTATCTATAATTTCACATGTGACAATTCCTTTTGATAATAATCTATCATCTAGATTCTTTTTTAATTCTGCTGCTACATTACTTTCTATCACTAATTTAACTATATTATGTTCAATTATTTTAGCTAATATTTCTTCATATAAATCTTTCGTTGCCTTTTTAGTAAAAATACAATCTTTTAAATAATAATCATAATTAATTTCATCAAATGGCACTTTAACATATACTGGCATTGAGAAAAAGTCTTTTCCACTCTTTCTAGTAGCATCTATTACTGCATATGTGCCAACACATTCAGTTTTAGAAATACTTTCATATGTTCTAATTTTATCATAACTAAATATTAGAGCTTCTGGATTAGTTGGAGTTTGTTGATAATTAGTTTCCCATAAATATTCTGCTATACTATTTTTTTTCTTCAATACATCTTTGGTAGTTATTAAATCTGGAACAGTAGAAATACCAGATTTATTTAATGCTGGTACTTTAATTATTGCAACTGTTCCTTCTTCATTAACCCAAGTATAAGGATATTTAGAATGCTTTTTAAACTCATAATCATTAGATAATTTTGTAATAACTCTATCTATAAAGTCTCCACTAGACCATAATGTCCCTGTAATTACTATTTTTGGTTTCTTGTTTTGAACAAAACGAGATTTCCATACTAATTCATAGTCATTATAATAATGTTCGTTAAGCCCTTGGTTCATAGCTTCTTTATAATCTTGATATAAATCATCCAGATGGATTCTTTTACTAGCTCTTGATCCAACTACATTAGAATTAATTGTTTTAGCTATGTAAGAACTTGGTAAACGACAATTTTTTAATTTCCAATTACTTTCTGTCTCTTTTAAAAAGAAATTTCTATCATTTTCATTATATTTTAATTGTGTAAATACTTCTCCAAAGTGCTCTGATTTTATTTCATTAATTACAGTTCTAGATCCACCACATACTACATCTTCATTAGAACATAATGCTAAAATAGTTCCTGTATCATTAATGCCATAACTCCATGCTTCACTTATCTTTTCTGGATAGGTTTTACCATAACCAGATGGTGCGTTAAAAACAATCATTTCAAATTCAGGATTTAATTCTAATTCTTGAAGATAGTGTATATATCCTTGCATTATCTCATATCTAGGAGCAAAAAACTTATCATGGTCGTCCCATTCTCTAAAAATCATATAATGTTCAAAAGATATTCTAGCAGCCATTCTATGAGCATCTTTTAATTTTGATTCATAATCTATTAAATATTCTGGTTCTTTAGCTATTTTTATGAGAACATCAAGCAATGGTATATATTTTATTATTATAATATTTACTATATTTTTACATTCCCATTTTAATTTACCTTCATCATCAAAAATTTCACTTGAAAATACATTTTTATGATATTGATTAATAAGTTGACCTAATTGATTAATCATTTCATTTATTTCATTATCAGGTATAGGTTTATATCCTTTTGTTTCTCTCAAATATCTAAAATTATTAGTTAAGATAGTTAGATATTTATTAATAAATGCTAAAATCTCTTTATTATTTGTTTCCATATTTTTCTTTCTTTTCTGCTAACATACGATATTTGTCTAGTTTTTTATTAATAGCAGTAATATCAACATTTTCATTAAGATTTATATTAATATTTGGAACTGGTGTCTCTGTTATTTCGTTTTGTGATTTAACTTTAAATATAGTAGTTTTTTCACTAGCAATTCCCATCATAGCCATAGTTAAGTTATCATCACCTATTTGTTCAAGTATCTTTTCTGCTATATTACGCATATATATATCTTCACTTTTTCTATATGCCTTTAATGTTGAAGTTGTTATTCCAGCTAATTTACAAAAGCTTGTTAAAGATGGTGGATAATCACCCATTCTATCATTTATTTCAGCAATTAACCAGCAATAATAATCATATGTTAATGCTAACTTTTCTGCATTATATATTGGAACTATTGATCCTAAAGGAACTATTGGTTTAAAAAAGTAATTAGAAATACTAATAAAGTTCATATGGAAAGGATAATATCCTATAATTTCTCCATCATCATTATATCTTGGTGGTTTTCGATCACTAATATATGCTGTCATATCATCAATAATTTTATTTTTTTGTTCTTCCAGATATTTATTTAAATCTTCTGTTTTATTTACAAAATATTTTTCTTCAATTTCTCTTAATTGTGCTCTTTTTTCATAATCTTCTGCATTTAATTTTTTACCCATTATTCTCTCGCTACCTTTCATTTTCGATTATATAATACCATACTTGAACTATTTTGTAAAATTTGTTATAATTCAAATAGAATAGAGAGATAAAGATATGGACAGTATAGATTATACAAAACAATTCTATAGATTAATAGATGAAAAGATGATATTACAAAAATTAATGGACGATGCAAATAGTAAAAAAGTTAATAAAAAGGAAAAAGATAAATTATATATAAAGATTCAAAATATTCAAAAAGAGATAAATAAATATGATTTTTTAAGAAAAATAGAAAGGAAAATAAAAAATGATTAATCATAGACAATTTATTGTTAGTGGAGCAGTTAAAGGAAAAGCAAGACCAAGATTCAGAAATTATGGTAAGTTTGTATCAACTTATACAACAAAAGAAGATGTAAATTATGAAAATTGGGTTAAACAATGTTATTTAGAACAATATAGAGAGGAAAAACCTCTTGAAGGATCATTAAGATGCAACATTTATATATCAATGTCTATTCCTAAATCTACTAGCAAAAAAAAGATGTTAGAAATGTTTAATAGAGATATTAGACCATCTAAAAAGCCAGATTGTGATAACATTGCTAAATCAATATGTGATGCATTAAATAAAATAGCCTATAATGATGATAGTCAAATAGTCGAATTATTAGTAGTTAAGACTTATGGTGAAATAGAACAAGCTAAAATAGTAATAGAATCATTAGAAAAAGAGATTGATTAATCTCTTTTTTATTGCCAGTACATGCCATGTTTTAAATACTTTTTAATAATGCGTATTACTTCTTTAACTTCTGATTTTGTACAGTAACCTAGTTCATAATGTTCTTTTAGGGCTGGATATTGTGCTAATTCGTTTTCAAATTTAAAATCAAACATAATTTATCACCTCTAATATAACATATGAAATATATAAAAAAAGATTACAATATTTTTACAAACAAAAAGGGGCTTATCAGATGCCTCTTTTTGCCTATCATAGAAAGGAGTTCCCAACGATATTATATCTAGAAGCGGACAAATCGAATAAACCGCTTAAAGATCATTAGGTAGCAGCCTATGGAATTGCACCACAATTCATACTAATTGCCGCTATAACAGAGGAACTATAAAGTTCCCCAGATTGCATCATTCAGACAGGAGGTTAATCCTATGAACGACAAAGTTATTAAAGATTCAACACGCGAGAGAAAAATTAATAACATATTATATTAACATGTTTATACCAATTTATCAACTTTATTATTATTTTTCAAAAATTTATGATAATGTTGCATATTTTCTAAATGAGTGCACCATTCAAGATTTAGATAACAATTATTGGCTTTATTTCCATCAATATGATTTATTTCTGGATAATTATTTGGATTATTAACATAATATTCTGCAACAAGTTGGTGTATTTTGTGAGTTTTTTTCTTGCTAAATATACTTAATGAAACAGTTAAATATCCTCTATTATCTAATGCTGGTTTTAATATATTATATGTGTTTGTATTCTTTACTCTACCATAGTTACTTATTTTATAATGACCTCTGTATTCATTAATATTAATCCATTCTTCATTCTTCATTAATTTTTTCTTCTTTTTCAACATTGATAGATTTTATATTATTACTATCACAAAACGGGCAAGTATAAAAATATGCATATATTTCAGTTTCTTGTTCAGTCATAGGAGTTGTATTAATCATATTTCTTTTTGGTTCATTAAATATATTAGTACACTCATTACATTGATACATCTTATCTCTTCTTTCGTTTTTTTCTAGATTTCCCAGCTTTACTCATAGAAATTGCTATACATTGTTTCTGACTTCTACCACCAGCATGCATACATTCTCTTATATTACTAGAAATTACTTTTTTACTGCTCCCACTTTTCATCGGCATTAGATAATTCTCCTTTCTGATAACTACACACCATACAGCGCATTTCAGGATCATTATATAATTTATTTAATTCAATTTCAATTTTATCTGAATATTCTTTCTGATTATTATATTTATTAGTTATTTTATTAAGTTTATTAAATAATACTATACTATATATAAAGAAGAATAACCACATGATTATAATACACAGCATAATAATTAACATAGTAGTCTTTTTCATCTTAATTTTCAAACTTTAATAGCTCCTTTCTAATCTTATTAATTGCTCTTTTTTTTACAGCACTTACCCATTGATTAGAGCAACCTAATATTGCAGCTATTTCCTTATTATTCATTATTCTTTTACCAAATAAACCATAAGATAATTCTAATACAGTTCTTTGACTTTGAGTTAATTTATTAAAAAATTTAATAACATATCTGAACATATCTTGTTTTTCAATTTGTTCTTCAAATTTATGTGTGTCTTCTATTATATCTATAAAATATAATCCTTCTGAATGTGGTATTTTAGCATCTATAGATATTAATTCTTTAGGTTCATTTTTAAATTTACGATTATCATTATATATTTCATTAGATATACATCTAACTGCATAAGAAGTAAATTTATAGCCTTTATTCTCATCAAAAGTATCTACTGCTTTTATAAGACCTATCATACCCAGATCATAAAGTTCATCACCTTTAAATCCTAAATTCATTTTATTAATAACAAACCATATTAAATTTTCATTATCAAGTATCTTTTTGGTTCTTTCTTCGATTTTCATACATATATATTTTTCCTTTCTATTATACGAATATTATATCATATATGTATAATTTATGCAAGGAACTAAAAAAGATGACAGAACAGTCATCCTATCTCCAGTTAGCTGGTATATTTGTTCCTTCCGACCAAAAATTTTGGTTAAATGTACTACGTGAACTTGTTGGTGCTGGAAGATTTCCTATAATTGGAATTGCATATCGATTATTAGTTGTGGCAGTTCCAGTACAAGCGAATGTGCTTGAGAACACTCCAGTCCCACTAATTTGAGTCTGATTTAATAATTGTGGAAATTTGAAAACTGGGCTTACTGCAAATGATGCTGGTCTAAAATATTGAAATGTGCTCCACATAAATGCAGTCCCTATTGTTGTTAATCCTTGAGGTAAATTAAAAATATCATTCATTTTCATACCACTACCATTACAGTAATAGAATGTTTGATACATAAAATATAATCCACATGTTGTAATTCCTTGAGGTAAATTGAACAAAGCACCCATAGTAAATCTAGAATTTTGGCAGTAATAGAATGTTTGATACATATAATAAGCCCCTGCATTATGTTCAGATATACAGAACATCATTTCAGTAATAGGACTATCTGGACTTATCATTTTATTTTTATTCGATTGTACATTTGCACCATTTGTATTACCGTAAAATCCAAAAGCTCTTAACCATCCATAAGTTGCAGTTCCATTTGGTTTAATAGTTATTTGCCAATCTTGAGATGAAGAATAATCATGATGTATACCTATACTTGATGTACTACCTGTACCAGATTTATTTTCAACTGTCCCATCTCCATAATCAACTATCCAGTTATAGGCTGCATCACCATTGGCATTGGTTCTTCCTGATAACGGGATATCGAATGAATCACCATTTATAGTAAATTTAAATTCTTCTTTTATTGGTGGAACACTAGCATATATTTTATCACCAAGATTAAATATACCCCCAATTTTATCTCCTAAATTAGTAACTCCTGCTTTTTTATCTCCTAAATTAAATATTCCCATTTTATACCTCTACAAAGAAATAGAAATGATTAGGATTTGGATCTGCTAAACTTAATGATTGTGCTGTAGCTTCATCTACAGCTCTAGTAAATGTAGTTAATTGCCCTACTGTTGCTACATCAGTTGAATCTATACCATTTGATACATTTATTAATCTTCTTTTACCATAACTTGCATTTGATGAACCATCACCAAAAGATATACATGTTCCAAGAGTATTGTTTGCATCAGTAACTTTAGACATATAACCAAAGGCACCACAATATCTAGGTAAATTACTAGTATTTAAATTCCATCCTACTCCTGTAAAATCTTGTGGCATTCCACCACTTCCTGAACGGCTACCTATAATTACTGTATTACTATTTACATTTGTTATAGAACTACCTATTACTATCGCAGTTTTTTCATTGCTAGTACAGTCATTACCTATTATTATTCCTTGAGGAATATTTGTTG
>Ga0123354_10006366_pt1 | contig 17520 bp, 9 predicted proteins | sample TergutLab28metaG_2_FD_97872 | JGI IMG/M metagenome (GOLD analysis project Ga0123354, IMG submission 97872) | Labiotermes labralis P4 segment gut microbial communities from Petit-Saut dam, French Guiana - Lab288 P4 | ecosystem: Host-associated > Arthropoda: Insects > Digestive system > Gut ...
TACTGTTGTACTGTATGTCAGATATCTCTACAGACATGCTGTTGTACTATATGTCAAATATCTCCACAGACATACTGTTGTACTCTATGTCAGATATCTCTACAGACATACTATTATACTGTATGTCAAATATCTCTACAGACATTCTGTTGTACTGTATGTCAGATATCTCTATAGATATACTGTTGTACTGTATGTCAGATATCTCTAAAGACATACTGTTGTACTCTATGTCAGATATCTCTACAGACATGCTGTTGTACTATATGTCAAATATCTCCACAGACATACTGTTGTACTTTCTGTCAGATATCTCTACAGACGTACTGTTTTACTTTCTGTCAGATATCTCTACAGACATACTGTTGTACTTTATGTCAGATATCTCTACAGACGTGCCGTTGTACTCTATGTCAAATATCTCTAAAGACATACTGTTGTAATGTATGTCAGATATCTCTACAGACGTACTGTTGTACTTTACGACCCTGCGTAAGGTACTAATCAACAATATGAAGCATAGTTCTTGAAAAGCAGTCGATAATGTTTTCAAGAAATTCTCCACCTTACACAGAAACGTATATATTATTGTCATATTGAAAATATTCTGCCACAAGACCAAATCTCCTGCCAGATTAGTCAAGGCCACACATTCAACCGTACTACATTAATTTACTTTTTATTACTATCCTCTAGTTTAGGTCTCTCCTGTGGTTTCTTCCCTGCAGGTCTTCAAATTAAAATTGTGTGTGCCTTTAATTACTCTCTTTTTAGTTTTAGACTCCTCATCCAACATAACCTCTATTTCATCAAACTGGTGTCATTTTTCTCGGTATGTTCTAATATACTCCCCTTTATTTTCACGTTTGGTTCTCAGTACCCTTTACTCAGGCGTCCCTAACCTTTATTTCATCCTTATAGAACCACACTTTTTAAGTTTAAAAGATAGGCGTAATAATTAGAAATACATCTAAAGCTGTCCTTGAGCAAACTACGAAGTGGAGTGAGGTGCAACTCAGCTCATTCTTAGTCTCGGTGTTAGAAGGAAGTAAATGGTCAGCTTCAAGCCCCAGCCACTTTACTCCCCGATAAGAGCACACCGTACCCACAAAATAGGACATTTGTTGGGCATTAGATACTGTGTGGACGGTTTTGAAAAAGGTCTCTTTCACCTACCGAGAATGGAAACACGATTCTTCGCTTGTCGAGTCCATAGCCTGGTCAATATAAATATAAGAAACAGGCTATGTTGCAAGTTACTGCATCAGGATGAAGAAGATAGTGTTTAAACCCGGCCATCGGTCTCAGAGAAACCATTAGATGGCGAATGTGTGCTTGTGTGTGTGTGTTTGTGTGTAGGAAAATGCATGTAATACCGTACGTTTCTGTTGCCATGACAATTGAGTACACACAAACAGCACGCGAACTGGTTGGTTTCCTTCCTTTGGCCATTACCTGGTGCGCCTGCCAGCCGCTCCGCACGCAACCCACAACACACAAGGCAGGATATTGTTATTTACCGGCCACGAAATGCGGGGCGAGGATTCTATGATTTCCGCCTTCAGGAGGGTAGAAGGGTTGGAGGGAAGAGCGGGAAAACGACTTGATGATGATGGACACGTAACAAATTTTATTTTATGGGGAAATGTGGGGAGATTTTTGTAAAGCCTTATGCAAGTCGGCAAGGTACAACGGTTATCTAACAGCTGGCTGGGAACGCGGACGTGTCTAACGCTTTATGCAACTCTCCCTATACATTTATGTCATGTAACAAACCAACAAAAGCACATCAATGAAATATATTTTCTTTTATCACACATTACTATGTACCGACACGTTTCTCTCTCTTCTGCGACCTTCATCAGGGTGTCATACAAGAATATAAACAATATACTAATATGAACGTAAAACGTGTCATATAAACCACCAGATTTTATAGTTGATATTCTATGTGCTCCCTATTGCCAAAGATTAACAAATTACGCCAGCGTTAAAAACAGATAAAATTTGGAGTTTTTATGTTATTTCTTATTTGAATTTAGCTAATACATACCCTGTAATCAAAACAGTACAGATGTAGGTACAAACCTATCAACATGATATACACACAACTGTATATTTGGTATTACGACTGTCATTAAAATTACATAACTGTTAATTAAGTGAAGATGTTTACCGTAGCTGAGATCGCTAAAACGTTAGTGTGAAGGGAGTGTGTGGGTAGATGGAAGGGAGCATTTGTTGCTTAGTTGTATAATATGAACATCCCTTAAAGCACAGACACATAATCTTCCTGAATATGTTGCGTTGCCCTTAAACGTAACATATTAAACTGTTTTAGTTCGATTCTCTAAAAAACCAAAGTGCTCTGAGGCTAGTGATGAATACTGTCCGTATAAGGAAGGATTAAAACAACTGGCAAATAATATAATATATAACAAGAAATGTCCCCGCAAATGTACCCCTACTTTGACATAGCGATAGGTTTTGTGTGGTCAAATGATACTGAGAGTTATGTTGGCGGTAACGTAGCTACTAGTACGGCCTCGCATGTGGTCAGGTCGAAGGTGATGACCCAGACAAAAAGGGATGCCCTAGTTCTCTATGTTGGGTGTTGGGCGTGGGGGTACCAACACCACCCCACAAAATATATGTTGTTTAGAAGCTTCGAAAACATATGAGACTGGGATCAAGGGAGTAGAGTAATGACAGAATGAAAAGAAGAAGAAATAAAAATCCACTCTTTTAATTGGTACATCAGGCGTAGAACTGCTGAGACGTTTAAATCAGATTACCCACTTTGGACGAATACTAAGCAAGTTAGCTCAGTAATAAAACAACGAAGAATTAACAATCTCATTCACGTCAGTTTATTTTAAAGTACCTTAGAGCATTTGAAATATATATGTTTCCTTAGGACATTTACCTAATATCACAGAGCACAACCCATTTTGGGAACGTAGGACCTACTAGCTAATCAATTTGTCGGAAAATTCCCCTCCTTGTATATATTTTTAAAATTTGTTTTTTTTTTGTAAGAATTCTTCACCAGTTTCTATTGTGAGATAAACTGAAACTAGTCTGAAATTGCAACCGAAATTTCTGAAGAGTGACTGTGATATCTTCTCAATTATGCATATGTCTCCAAAACAGTCCCTTTACTTCTGAATTCTGCATAAATTTCCGTATGCATTTCTTATTTCTCACTTACTTGCTGGGTTCCATGGCATCTTTCTCGAGAAAGTAATACTAAAAAAGAAACTCTCTGCTTTTTGTGAAAACCTAAGGTTCGTTACCACCTTCATCACAGCCCGTCACTGCCCTCTATCCTTGGCCAGCTTAATCCAATCCACAACCTTCCACTCTATTGTTTTACAAGTGAGAGCATGCAAATAGAGAACTACGAAATTAAAACCAAATTCATGCATATAGTTGGAACAGTCGTCAACGCCGTCGGCATCGGCGTCATTATCATCATTGTAATTATCTTCATGAATTAATTAGAGTAACGATAAAGCTTACACGTGCATTCTACAGGTGTCTAGTTTGATTTTTGTTTCCGGATACGCAGTTTTCTGACCACAGATATTCGTGGTTTCGTAAGTCCGCCCAAGCAAATGTCGATATAGTAGACCCACCTATATTAGTCCACGTCCGATTCCTTCCACATCCTTTTCAGTTCATCAGCGACTATTCATCCTGCCATGAACGCTATTCGTTCCGTGTTACTGAGATTATCATAAATAAAACACGAAAATCATATTCTTTCTCACAGGTTTTCAGCTTCCAACTAAAAACATATTTCAACTTTTTGAAATCAATTGCACAAATTTCCTTAATATTTCTATAAACGTGTCATTTCGTAAAATATAAGAACTCTCAGCTTTGTTTCTCTACAATATTTCCAAGTTTCTGTGTTCTGTCTTTCCATTAATTTTATATTCACAACACATTGTGTGTTACAACGGCCAATTTGAAAGCACATTCAAGAAATGGTGTAACAGGGTGGACTGGACTTGTGTGGATTAACAAAATTTAGGGGTCTTAAAAGTAAAGCAATCCCATTACAGTCCTGGACAGGCTGTGAGTGTTCCACGTGTTTAAGGCTCCCAGATTTCTAAACACTCAGCACACGAAGGTGGTAAGGGTGGTAAGGTTGTCAGCCAGAAGCACTGGCAACCTATACTCTTCAATTTTTGTTACAGGATAAAGGCTCTATTGCGGTCGGAAGGATTAAATAAACGAAAAATTCCAGCGACCAAGTAGCAATCGAACCGTCATCGTACAGCTTGTAACACAGGCCACAACCAACTGCGCCACCACGTGCCCCATTTCTTAATCGTACTGCCGGTTAATTAAGAAATATTTAAAAACTATTTAAATATCAAATATTATTTCATGTTCGCTGTTTGGAGAGATGTTTACGAAAGCATTCTGTTCTCTCTCTCTCTGTCTCTCTCCGTTCGCTCTTCTGCACGTAACAATGGAAAACACATAAACATGATTTTGTATGCTTTCTTCTGGGTAATTCCCCGGCGTCTGAATTTTATATGACGGGGAATTACCCAGAAGAAAGCACACAACATACAGAACACGGCGAAAGTTTGAAATCAAGATAAACATATTTTCAGTTTTTCGCCGTGCATATTGTCACAACTCACATTTATTCACCAACAAGTGTACACTTTTTAATGACACTATAAAACTTTAATTTGTTAAAATAGTTAAAATCTCCGACATGTTTCAGTTTTTTTTTAAAACCATCTTCAGGGAGCTATTAGTTCATGCTAAAGTTACTTATATCTCTTGTTGCTGTGATGGTATTGTGGCAGCGTGTCTTTCCCTGTTTGTGATGGGTTCGGATGTTGAGTGAAACAAGAGGAAGATTAGTAATACAACATCCGAACCCATCACAAACAGGGAACGACACGCTGCCACAACACCATCACAGCAACAAGAGATATAAGTAACTTTAGCATGAACTAATAGCTCCCTGAAGATGGTTTAAAAAAACCGAAACATGTCGGAGATTTTAACTGTTTTAACAAATTAAAGTTTTATAGTGTCATTAAAGAGTGTGCATGTGTTGGTGAATAAATGTGAATCAAGATAAATATAATTTGTTAATATGAGTATTTAGCATTGGTAAGTACCAGTAAAATTCGTCGAAACAACCCAGTTTTGTTCAAGGTCATATAAAAAAACAAGCACTTGATTAGAAGACGCGCATGAGTTTTTTCGGGCACTGTGTGAAGGTTACCGCAAACAAAAATAAGCTGGGGGGGGGGGAGAATTTTTTTTTAAATAAGGGGCTTAGACAAAGCTGTTTATACGTTTCGATATAATTAAACAAAGGTCGGCGAAGACGTCATAATTTTTATTCTATGCGTTCGTTTCCTAACTTGTTCCTATATACGAATTACTTTTGAATGCTCTGTTACAGAGCTTATCTGCACCGTGCCTTAACGTGATTCATTAAAGAACTGGATGCCACATTTTAGAATGTCTGCTTTAAATTTCTTTCCTCCTATAATTAAGAAACATGTTTGGCGGACGTGTTGCTGCAGACTGCCTCTGTGAGCAGGGTGTTGAGGCGAGAGAAGAGATAATACTTGCGGTCTGGAACAGCAACACAGCCGCAGCGCCAACAACCTACTTTCATTAAAGTTTAAAACCTCGCCATTAGCCCGTGCGGCGAATAAGTTAACTGAAGATTCCGCATGAACTAACAGTAGAAGGCGAGGCTGAGACGTGCTGCAACGCAAGAGGCGGGCCGGGAAAATTGGTAGAGTCCAGTTAAAATGTGATGGCACACGATGACGCACGGGAGGGGAAGTGAAAGGGAAACTGGCGATTGGAGTGGGCAGCCAGTACTCTTCACAGTACCTCGGAACATGGTGTATCCAGCATTGCTATCGCTGACGCGCATGTATCGGCTGCCAGTAGTCGACTGAACTGACGTCCCCGCTGATTTAAATGGACTCGTCCCTTCCGTCGAAAGACGAAATCTGGTTTCTGCGCGTGTGCCATCACATTTCAAAGGAAGTCTACCCTCTCTTTACGTTGTTTAGAATAGTGTTTTATGACCCGTGAGCCACCGTTGGTCCGTGGACGTCTTTGTGAATTGTAACTTCCTTTGAATCACATATCTCATAATTGTTTTTACTTTCAACGACTGTTTTGTGTAGGATTTTATGTTCCCATGATGATGTTACTGAAGTTTCTAAGTGCTCTGGAGTATCAGGCGAAGAAAAACCTGAACCTAATATGACGGCACTACGATCCTTCAACTGTCCGCCGCTATTTACCGGTTTTCATACTGTAACATCCAGAGAGATCAAAATCTTCAAAAACCATTTTATATGTATTACGGCGGTTGCTTTATTAAGTTACTCTTATTTCGTGCTTCCCAAAGTTTTCGTACACAAAAGTTAAAAGTAATTTTGGGACGAAAGTTTCTAAAAAAGCAAACGCTGTTGTCCGGTGTTTCTCGAAATGACAAAACATACGCAATATAACAGGCAATTGTTGAATGAAATACGTACCGAAGTAGCTAATTTTGTTAAAAGTACATAAAGTTAATAGAAAATCTAGTATCAAAACAGATAAACCGATGCGACAAATTTGATTGCTCAAAAGCTTTTTGTTAGCCAGTTTGAACTCATATCCTTTATTAACAGTCTGATTAAGTAGGCAATGTCGATATGCCGATAATTTCTATCTGTAGAGACTTTCGGGCAGAAATGTATTAAAGTACGTGGTAAAATGTATGTCTTTTTTTTTTCAGGCGCGTTAGAAAAATTGCGAAAAACAATTACTAGCATCGTCATGTGTCTGTCCATCCGCATAGAACAACTCAGCTCCCACTGGACGGATTTTCATGAAATGTGAAATTTGAATATTTTTTTGACAATCTGCCAAGAAAATTCGAGTTTTATTAAAAACGAACAAGAAAAACGAGTACTTTGCATGAACACAGTTACACATTTTTGACCATAAGTGGCTCATTTCTTCTTAGAATGAGAAACGTTTCGAATTACAGTTGTATAGGAAATCAAAATACATATTTTATGTTCAAAAACCTTTTTTCGAAAATCGTGCCGTCTATGAGATAATGTGGAAAAAATATTGTAAAGCCGGGCGGACCACAGATGAAAATATGGCGCATTCGCTTTGCATGCTGGGTACCCAAGACTACAATCACACACTCAAAATATATACAGTACTTATTGCTTTCCCGCTCTATCAGTAGTTGCACGAAAACGCCTCAATATTACATTATACTGCATTGCCTGTCTGTTTTTCTTTTTAGCAATTAAAAATGCATAAAATTTTCTTTAAATTCCCTCTTTCGAAAGTGACTCATAAAACTGACGGATTGTTAAGCTTATCACCCACTCTCCTTTGGTGCATATTGCAAAATACGGAGAAGATTAATTTAGCCCCTTTTCCCCCCGTCCTGCAACGCATATTCATGGGAGTAAAAATTTCCATTGTCTATGTTGTGATCGTATTGATTACGTGTCAGCATGCAATCAGTTCAATCTGTTTGTGCACCAGACATATTGAAGTAATATACATGTACCGATGGACAGAACTCATAGGCTTAAGACGACCAGTAACATAGACCTATTTCTGGACTTTTTTTGTCTTTCCTTAACGCAATATTCCTGTACCGTTGTATGGGGGATAGAGTTGACGAAAATCCGCCTGGACGTGGCTACGGACAGAAAATCCGTTTACCTGCTGGAAATGGAACACGAGCCATCCACCTCTTGGTCGGTTTTAATACCCGTACTTTGTTGAGACATACTTGGTTTAAAAATTCTTCGTGGAAAATATTTCAATAGGCACGATGTGTAAATCAAGGAATTAGTCGCTCGATTTACATTGAGACGCCTGCCTTTTAAATCGTCACGTCCAAATAGAACTTCCTTTGAAAGTCTGTGATTACACCAGCAGCCAGTTGAAACATTCAAAATAGTCGTCCAGCTACAACTATTTAGTAGAATCAATCAAGTGCTGAGTACGCAGCACGGGGGGAGAGAGTCACGCTGCCCTAATATTGCATTTCGTGCTGAAATATCAGGGGAGACATAATTATGTTTAGGAAGACAACTGTAACGCCGATTACATAAAGATTAACTCGTCATATCCTCCCATCCCTCCGTCCGCTAGTTTGACTCGCGATCATGCAACCAACTCATCATCACGCACAGAGGAAACCTGAAGTACATTCACTACCTCAAATAAGAGAACACCAAATTAAACACCGTAAACTCTACGCTTATAATGAAGTACATGTATTACTACAGATATAACAGGTATGAAAGAATAAGTCCACTGGCATGTTTAACATAAGCCACACGGCTTAGTTGCAGGAGCATGTATAGGAACAGTCTATTAGCAGGCACAACAACAATTCAATAAGGCAAATATAAATAAATTCGATACACAATTTTGTTTTTAGTTAATAATCAGCGACATGTCTCGGCTATGAATGTCATCTTTAGGCTGAATACAAAATCATATAGGAAATATGTATGTATGTATGTATGTATATATATATATATATATATATATATATATATATATATTACAATACCATATATTTCCTATATGGTTTTGTATTCAGCTTGAAGGTGGCTCTTATAGCCGAAAGTTGTCGCTTATTATTAATTACAAACAAAGTTTTGTATATACTTTATTTATATTTATTTTATTTACTAGTACATTTGAAAAAAAACAGGGATGCATTGTCTAAAAAACGTCACAACAACCTTACTCAGAAAGTCACGTAACTTAACTTGAACTTAGTGAATTTCGATTCAACTTTATGTGGATAACAAAACAAAAATATGAACTCCAATGAAGTAATCTCGTTGTATAGAAGACAAGAAATGCGTATCTCGAATATATGTGGTTAAAATGAGATATCACGAAGTTTTCACCCGTTTAAATGGCTTAAAAATCTAGTAAATTTGAATTAATAAATATATGAAGTAAGGGACATTAGAAACAAGGTAAAAAGCCTAATGTTTAAATACGCAAGAAGAATTAAATGTACATTGAATAATAAAAACAAGAACCTGAACTAAACGCGTTCAGACACTTCCATATCGCTCAAACTTCTACTCTTACTGCTACATTACCATTGATGTATTTAATTTATTTTTTTGATACAACAACTTATTTAAGTTCAATTTCTGTCCGATATAAACTTCATGTTTCGCACAGTCGCCATGTTTCAACAGTTCACATAAAACAACATTACGCAATCTATGTGTATTTTCATTTGATTGTCTCTACAAACTAATCCCACATGCGTGCCTCCAAATAATTAATTACTCATAGCCACAAAATCGGAATATGAGGATAATTTTCATCAAGACCGCCAGCTTTTTTATTTACATATACAAGTAAATTATTCGAAGAGTTTTACACACCTTTCGAAGATCAGTTATCGCCCTTGTATTAAATAACACTAGTGTAGCTTCCACCTAACAAATTTGCGCTTCCATTACGTAGCTAGAACTGTTTGAAGTCAATGGAAAGTTGTGACAACGAAGCGTTCCCCCCACCCCCGAAATAATATTCACACAAAATTTTTGTGAAAATACGTCACATATTTCAGACTTTGGAAGAGGATAAAATTCTATACCCGCAAGCACACACGCACGCGCACACACACACACACACATGAGTTTCATTTCACAAGCCAGTCTTCTTTCCTTATGAGCTCTCAATTCAAATATTTCGTAACAAAAACACACACAATAAGAACTTTTTAACATTTGTCTTGTATTTAAAAAAGCGGACCGATGGCCTTAAGTAGTCTTCCAGAATTATAAATCTTTTATAAATCCTAAATTATTTATCAGTATAAAAAAACATAAAAATTAAATAAAATTATTTTTTGTTACCTTTGGTCTAGAATCGCTCATTTTCTCTTTATTAATTGTAGAATATTAAAGCGACCAACCTTCATAGTGTAACCTGCAGGTTCATAGCACGAAAGCCAAATCTTAAATCGCAGATATACGAATTAAACACCCACATATCACAAAATGGTGGAAGGCAAGCTTTTTCAAGTTTCTCATATATTTATTAAAACTCACAAAATGTAGAACTGAGTCCAAACAACATTAATTTCAATCTGGAGTATATTTTTACTCGCATAACACCGGTGAAGTATTGTTTGTTAATAAAACTACATACACAGCATAAAAAATTTACTCATGGAAAAAAAAAGTCAGTATAATTCAATTTGCAGTCAGTGCTAAGGCACCTAGAGCGTTTATTTGGCTTGGTCCAAACAAATATCGCTTACTTCTGACGTAAATCATATCACAGAGGGAAGCAGGAAGAAGTTTTCAAGAAATCGGAATAGGAATGAATTTAATCGACGAATTTTTACCTACAGATTTCAAACAAAACATTTTCCGTAACTCTAATCCAAACTAGTCTTACACTTTACCTGCCCTAAAACAAATGTAGGCATACTTAGACTGACTGCATGTGCTTTTTTTTTGACGTTTTCAGTTTTCGCTTTTACGAAGAGTGGCTATTCATTCCCCTTTATCTGGCAAAATGTCTAAGCGATTTTTTCAACGTCCCGCTCTTTCCTCTTACACATTTTCAGTCACGGACACCTTCAGCTTTGAATATGCACAAAATATCATGCTAAGGTAGGTTTGCCACTGACAAGTAGCTACCGGCTTTACAACGTAACTTTGATATTTTACGTTTACTTAACGGGAGCTACTTATATTTAGGCTTAAATCTCTTGCTGTGTCGTAACTACACATAAGCAGATTTATACATATGTTGGGAAATTTGTCCACCTACATAACAATCAATGGGCCGGGTAGCTCAGTCGGTATAGCGACTAACTACGGGCTGGACGGTCCGGGATCGAATCCCCGTGTGGACGAGATTTTTCACCCGTCCAGACCGGCCCTGGGGGCCCTCCCAGCATCCTGTAATATGGGTGCCAGATCTTTCCCGGGGGTAAAGTGCGGCCGGGAGGTGCTGCTGACCACTCACCCCCTACTAGTGCCGCGGTCATGGAAGAGTAGAGCTATACCTCTACCCACCCTCTGGGCCACACCGGGCCTGTAACGGGATCAATTTGCCTTTACATAACAATCATTTCGGAAAAAAAAAATCTCCCCGCTCTCTTCAGCAGTGTATAAAATCATGAGTTGGGGTGCAGAGGGCATTAGAACAAAGCGAAACTTCTTATTTTGGTCCTGTGTTCCGTGCCAAACAGACATTACAGGCTGCTAATTACTAAGACCCTAACTTGGGCACTGGGCCTTGCAAAGGCTGATATCCAGGGCGGGGCCATTCAGAGGATGACCTCAACACGACGCCAGCAATGACGCTCCCACCCACACAGTCACGAAGTCAGCGTGTGTTCTGGACACAACTAATTCGTAAGTAAGTTTAAATTTGCGTGTGTGCAAACGTCATCGCAGGGGGAATGGAGGTAATTAATTTTCTCCAGATAGTGGCCATCCGTGGGGACAATTTAAATGTTGGGGTACCTCAATCAGTAAAACGACGGACGAATACACAGTAGAGTTTCGATTTCTCTCACGGAAAAAATTTTCAGGAAACTTTCCCTATTTTATAATCTAAGTAGCATAAAAATAGAACTAAACTTTCATTATGTTCTTTTGCCCGCCCTTCCGTGTGAATGGTTCATCGAAATTATGTTCATCCTAAAACCAATATAAACATTCAACCACCAAAATATCAAAATCTGCGATTTACTTACATAAATAAAAGAAACATGGTAGCCGTGCAAACTTCGGAAGGCACCGTAAAATGTAAAGGTGTCCCTGTACCTAACTAATCGCACGCCATAAAGAAACACAGTGATGCGGACATTTATTTTGGAACTGGACGGAGGCGAGTGGTCAGCTTCATCATCCAGCCACTTTAAGCTACCCCTCTGCCCACGAAAGACACGATATGTACTAAAAAGGGGACTGGGTGGGCTCCAGAGCCGATCTGGACGTTTCGGAACACTGACAGGAATCGAACCACAATTTTCGTATTGACCAGCCTAGCCCTCAAGATATTTTGTCCGTTAAAAATTACGGAATATTTCTTCAAGTTATTCTTTTGTAAGACGTGACGTAATATGCGTGACGTGCGTTCTATAGGCCTAAAGAGATTTCGGTTTATGGCAATAACTAGAGAGCCAGCGAGTCTGGAGACGTAACATTGTTGGGAGAAGCTCTTTGTCAGACACAGTTACACGTGTTGTTGCAACTAATTTCCTCAGTTATTATTCGGGTGAATAAGTAAAGAACGGCTGGAAAGGCGAAGTACGAGTATGTGGCACACATTAAAAAGATGAATATCGCCCACTACACGTAAAACTGACATGGAAATATTGAAGAAAAGTTTCTACTTTGGAGAGGGTTATATGCGGGGGAAATATGTCTTTTTTTGATGGGTTTTGAGGATAAGAAATGGAAAGGTTTAGCTCAGAAGAAGGTCCGATGGGGGCTGTTATGTACACTGTAATGAACTGCCGGCTTCCATCAATGTCGGAGAACTTCTTGAATGTATGATAAACTGCTGTATTAGCCAGTAGATATTTGCACTGTTAAACTGCCAGATGTGCCAGTTTGAGATGTGGTGCTCCAAATTAGCACTATTTGTGTATGAGCGATGAGTACCAATAGGGGACATAACTAAGATATTAAATACCAATATACCAAAAATCACAAATCGGAGACACATTTAACCTGATATAGACTACTTGTAATGGAGTGCAACTGGTGACTTCAGTCCATGCTGTTAAACCAAACACATGCACATTACACAGACCTACGCGTGCTGTAAGGTGGGACGTAACCTGCGTGGAAATTACGACAGTGACGTAGGACTGCAGAATATCTCAGACAACACTAACACTCCCCCACTCATCTGGTCAGATTTTATGTGTTCTTTGCACGAAGTACATAAAACGGACACGTTATGCAAGTAATGTCTGCCGTACATTTTATTCACAGAATTACAGATGAACAATCACGAACACTGATTTGGAAATCCAGTTTCACTGATTTGTTCTTAAAGGCTTTTCACACGAACAAGTTGACAGACGGTGTACAATGGACAGTGTATTAATATTTACGTGACGTATATATATAGTAGGACATTAAGTTCTCTTGAAGACAACCTGAAGATGGCCAGTAGGGGCCGAAACATGTAGTTGTCTAGTATATTTATCTCAGTAATTAACCAACTTGATGCACAAAATTTTTGTTTTACAATAAGTTTATTTCATGCCTCTACGTGTTTCGAGGACATGTGCTCATCATCAGGAGGTCAAAATTGCATTACACAGCCTCTGGTTTCATCACACCTATAGGTGTGATTTTTGTGCATCAAGTTGGTTAATTACTGAGATAAATATACTGAGATGCACGGTCAGCAAAACGTCAAAATTTGTCTAGTATAGTCATTAAAACATCTTAATTTACATAGTTGTGTTTGACTACATACCCTTTCCAATATTTACAACTTATACTGTATTTTAAACATCTTTCCTTGGCGAATCTTAATATAGCACAAAAAACTTATCCGACCCTTCTGTTACAGTCTGCGGTGTCTACAGGGTGATCCCACATGCAACAATACATTATACATATATTAAATGAATATTAATTCAAAAACCATGAACAACAACATCAACAATGTGTGTGTGTGCTGTCATGTAAGGTTCCAAGTCGAATGAAACTTCAAAATTAGGTTTTGAAAAATTGTAAATGTGACAAGAATATCTGTGAGACTATTTGTTATCTTCCAGTTTTAAAATTGAGAATGAGATTTAATATCAGGGTCTTGCGGATGTGACGTCGTGTAGTTTGGTAACTGGCTTACAAAGTTTTAGAGAAACAAGGTATCTCCATTTTCAGAATAAAAAAAAATAGGTTTGGTTTGTTTACAACCCCTGACTCAAGACCCCCTTCCTTGAAGAGCGCACCAATTCATCGCTCGTCTAACTCCTACTCCGACGAAAGAGTCAGCAAATCCCTTCGAAACCTTGGTACTTATAGAGCAGACTGCACGGCGTGAGACTGTAATTTCAAACTGCATGTTGGTTTGTAATTTTCTAGCCTTCTGTGCACATCGCAGTACAAAACGCTACGTATCACTACATCAAAACCCGTTTAACATATTCATAAGCTTCCATGACGATAAACACCTTGCATCTGGCTTAAAATGGATTAAAAGGACAACAAAATATCCTGAATGAAATTGATTAATTATGGATATTTTTACAAGCGACTGTTGTGTCCCCACTGGCTATTTACAGATGTGTATGGCAGATACCATTGTTATCTTTACATCAGAAAGAAGGGGAAAAATAACACATACTGTGTTATGTATTATGAGGGAGAGAAAATCCTGCACGTCCGATATTATTTACTTTCTGGATTTCACAGTGGATTTCAATGTGAAGGCTGCCACGCTGGATAACGGATTTATACGTCATTGCTGAAATGCTGATTCAATATATGTTATGGTTTTGACATGCGTAGGTGGGTGGGTGGGACTGGGTGGGCGCTGGGGCCACTCTCCCCCCTGTTTTTACATGTTTCATATGTGGTTCTGTTCCAACTGGACAGTCCTACTTCTAACAAGCGACAGCGACAACAGCAATGATAACTGCTGTCGTACTCTGTGCCTTCGTCATGTCTGTCTTTCCCAATCTACAACTCAGATCAACTTCTATTTGCGACGGATTCACACATCTCTATCATATAATTATTTTCGTTGTTACACCGTGAGTGTTGTTAAGTTACTCAGTTATTATACCAACAACTGCACATGCAGCATGCTGCCACACTACCCAACTTGTACAGCGAAATTAATGTGACTTTTTATAGTGTGACTTTAGCAAGGACGATATGGCTCCCTGATGATGGTCCTAGGACCGAAACATGTCGGAGCTTTTTTAATATTTTAATGTTTTAATGTGTAAATTTTATAAATTTTATGTATGTGCAGTGGTTGGTATAATAATTGAGTAATTCTATCATATAAATTTTACAGGCTTTAGAATCAGCTGAAATTACGTAGCAGCTTATGACTCAATTTGCCATCTTTTTTCTGAGATGTTACGTATGGTAACAAGAAAATATGTTCGCAAGACTCCCAGACTGCGTCGCCTATGAGATGTCCAAAGGTTCTGGGAGATGGCCAAAGGTTCGGTGACTTTTTCAGTACAACAATTTATGATGATGGCAATCAAGGTATTTCTGTGGGAATATTAAATCCGTTCAGCACTATTATGCGACCAAAGTTCTGTTTACGTGTGGTATTCAGCACAGAATATAAGCCTAAATTGAAAACTTCAGATTTTATTCTGCTATTTTCTTACATTTAACCCTACGAAGCATTAAATTCACACACACACTGTGTTTCGTAATAAACACAACACATTCCATAAACAGAATAACCGCTCATTTCTTCTAGTTAAATAAATGTTTGTCTGAGAATTATACAGAACTCTCATACGGACAGTAATTTGTACAGATGACACAGTTTTCAACGTCCAAGCACGCGAAGCACCTGCATATACTACTTGCTTATGCGCCAAATAAACATCACAAATAAAATAGTATATTTCCCACATATCGACCACAAAAATAAAACATCAGTGACAAGGACGACACACAAGCAGTTACAATTTTATTATACAAAAGTCCCTCTATACGTTTCTCTGTTAGTAGTTCTCTACATTTCTTGGTATGAAATTTTGAGCGAGACGTTCTTTGAGCATTTTTACACACAGTTCAAGTCATTCAGAATTTATATCTCAAAGTTTTCCATAATATTCTAAGGTCAATTGCTAAACTCATAGGATATGTTTTTTAGTAGATCACTGCTAATATAATAATTATGAACTTCTCGAAAAGTAGAAGAAATATTTTCTTTTGTATTTGAGTGCCATAAGAATAAGCAAAAGCTTCATGAAATAAGAAATAGCCGAAATTCGGGAGTTTCTACAAAGGAAATGTTCTGGTCGAAAAAGAAGACATATCCGGATAGAAGAGGGTGTATTGGCGTCCCTTGCATGTAGCAATTACTGTTTCATAATTACTGCCCCAGAACAACTTTTTGAACAAACTTTTATCTTTTCCTGAGTACTGGATCAGTCAAATTAAAATTTCATGTTATCTTAAACTACTCTTTGTGCGTTTGCCTTGATCTATTTTCTACAGTGGTTTACTTCTCACTATTTCTTTCCCTTCATAGTTTGCAATTTTTATTTCATACGTAAAACACAAATATGCAAAACTTTAGACCAGCGTAAAATTCTGTTCCTGAAATAAACTTTCTGGCCTTCACGTAGACACAAAGATAATACAGAATTTAATCTTAGTTTTAGATGACAATGATGATAATTTTAGTCAGTTGTCTCCGCACGGATGAGTGTCAGAACACCGTAAAAGTTTGGTAAGTACAGAACTGTCTCAACCATTAGGCGTGTAAAATGAACTTTTTACAGCGTTTAAGTTTCTCCTACTTCGTACAGCTCTGTTGACATAAATGGACAGATTATTTATCTCAGTATTTAACCAACTTGATGCACAAAATTTGTTTCACAATAAGTTTATTTCATGCCTCTACATGTTTCGAGCACATGTGCTCATCATCAGTAGATCAAAATTGCATTACACAGCCTGTGGTATCATCAAACCTACAGGTGGCCGTCTCGTGCATGAGATACCAGAGGCTGTGTAATGCAATTTTGATCTCCTGATGATGAGCACATGTGCTCGAAACATGTAGAGGCATGAAATAAAACTTATTGTGAAACAAATTTTGTGCATCAAGTTGGTTAATTACCGAGATAAATATACTGAGATGCACGGTCAGCAAAACGTCATAAATAAATAAATGGACAGATTTTCTTACATTACTTGATTTTAAGAACGTCATTACCGAGGCCATTTATCAATTTGTATTATTCAGCTAGCTGGGTAAATATCGTCTTCTCACGCCTTTCAAGATACTTTATTGCTCTTACTAAATCCCGGTTTTTGTTAGCACAAGTATAACCATCTAAAGACCAAGACCAACTCACTCTGCAACCGTCTGGCTCGGTGTAGATACCCTCCCATCTGTCCGGGGAGCATGGCCATAAAGTGGTAAGTTCGAACACTGCAGTCGTGTTTGTCTTCAACGTGTACTGTCCTCAGGAAGGAAGGGTCTGTCCTGTGCCGAGTGTTGTAATATTTGTCACGTAATGACTGTGCGTAGGTGTATTTAAGTCTGTACATTGTGAAAGGACTGAGCAAATGAAATGCTGTTTACAATGGTACGTATACACGACGTGTAGGTTCTTTGTAAAAGAAAACACTAAGAATATTATGCGTATTGGACCGTGCATCATCTTGATATTTGAATAAAGGTAGACCAACTAGATGACACTTGCTTTATTATATATTGCTCAACATGTTTCAGACGTTAATACGTCCATCTTCAGGA
>Ga0123354_10006367_pt1 | contig 17520 bp, 9 predicted proteins | sample TergutLab28metaG_2_FD_97872 | JGI IMG/M metagenome (GOLD analysis project Ga0123354, IMG submission 97872) | Labiotermes labralis P4 segment gut microbial communities from Petit-Saut dam, French Guiana - Lab288 P4 | ecosystem: Host-associated > Arthropoda: Insects > Digestive system > Gut ...
AAACAGGCTGCGGAGGGCAACAACCCACATGGAAGCCACGGTTACATGTGTGAAGGAGATGGGGCGCGAGTCAAGTTGAATATGTGTGAACACAGTTCCATGCGTCCCAGGCTACTGTTTTTGCCGAACACCAATTATATATTGAGCCTCATGTATTCATGTACTCCTCAAATGTTTTTAAGTGGCTAACATTGCCATTTTGTTTATCCTCAGGCAATCAAACTTACTACAGTAGTGATGACCGCGTATTACTTGATTCATTTGAAAATGTTCCCAATGCATTATTGGTAATTAAGGAAGCAACGATGGAAGATCGTGGAATGTATAGTTGCAATGCAACAAATGCTAATAATTTTACGGAAGGTGTAACTGCATATGTCAGAGTTAAGGGTAAGGAGTACATCATGCTGCAAGCAGTTTGTTTTGTTTTCCATGTTGTTTTGAGTGAATGACTGTTGGTGGCATATGAATGTTATCTGAAGCAAGTGGCTGCATGCATTTAACTTAGTAATGAAATTGTACTATAAAACAATTAAGAAACATTGATTTTAAACCCTAAGCAAGAGAAAACTGATTTGACAAAAATGTGTGAGTGATGAAGAATAGATTTAGATTTTGACCTATAATTATTTACCATTTTGTACTGTACCATTGTTTAGGATTAACATTCCCTTGTTATTTACTTTGTGTAATTGTCAAACTGGCGTGTGTGTGTGTCATTTAATCAGCACACCAACTAACGCACATACATAAAAATTTTTTTCACATTAAAACGTTTAAAATCGCTCCCAACACGTTTCGATCCTAAGATCATCTTCAGGGAGCTACACCGTTCCCTGCTGAAGTCACATTTTAAAAACACTCACTGATTAGCCAGTCTCACGCAACATAACGCACGACGCACACCCACAGTCAGGCACATTCTCAGCAGTGTACGACTTACACAATACGACATGCTGCCACAGCACCGAGTTAATATAATGAAATTAATCAGTGAATGTTTTTAAAAATGTGACTTAGCAAGGAACAGTGTAGCTCCCTGAAGATGATCTTGGGATCGAAACATGTTGGAGCGATTTTAAATGTTTTAATGTAAAAAAGTTTGTGTATGTGCATTAGTTGGTGTGCTGATTAAATGACTATGAAATGCACGGTGCAGCGATACAGATGGTGCGTGTGTGTGTGTGTGTGTGTGTGTGTGTGTGTGTGTGTGTGTGTGTGTGTGTGGGGGGGGGATGTTTAATCTTATGAAACATGTTTCATTTGGATGTGTCTCATTGTCCGTGTTTGGGAAGTATGTGGTAGTATGTGTACAAAGTAAGTCTGGATCTCATGACCAGTTCTCTGGAATGTTGGTCCTAAGGTCTGACACCACTCAGACAATAACCCAATATTACTCATATTACCCATATACTGTATATAAGCCATGTAAATACAGATGACTTCACATTTAGTAATTGTTTTCCAACAAGATGAGACTTACTCAGTTTATTACTTATCTGTAGGCAGCTCTACATGTTCGTAGATGGTAGTAGATCCGGGTATGTAAAGACTATTCTTTTGATCTCAATAGTGCTATTCCCTAAGTATTTAATAATAACTAAATCAGATATACACACGATAGTATTAACTGACTTTGTTTATTGCATTTTCCGATAGAACTTCAACATAACCTAAATTATATATGTATACATTTTGTTGTGGATTTTATATTTTGTTGTACATAATTTAAAAATACTGCTTTTAACCATCCACCATTATTTTATATATCATATTCGTCAAGGCTAGTAACATTCAATATGACCAATCTAGAATTTTAAATTATATATTAGTATTAATAGAAGCGTATATTACTCATTGCAGTTAATCAATACCAGAAGCTGTAATTACATCAATACCAGAAGCTGTAATTACAGTTGTACGAGCTCCTGATGATGGGTGTCAACACCCAAAACATGCAGAGCTGCCTACAGAAAAGTAATAAACTGAATAAGTCGCATCTTGTTGGAAAACAATTATTAAATTCAATTCACGATGCATGGACCCATGTGTATAAAAAAAGATGACTTCACGTTAACTTTCTTGTGCTAATACAGATGCTGTCTTAGCTACATGCTCAGCCCATTGTAGACTCCGCTATTTTACTGTCTCACTATTGTCAGGGTAATGAGATGTGTAAAATTGCGGTAAGAAGAATGAAAAATGTATACAAAATTTTGCTGGGGAGACCTTTGGGGAAAATTGCGACTTTGAAGACCAGAAAACAGAGGAGATGATGACATTAAGATAGATGTTATGTAACTATGTTGAGAGAGGGTGGGAATTTGCAGGATCATGTCTGTTGGTGTTAGTTCGTTGAACATTTGTGTCCTACTGCCAGAGGGGTTGAATTCAGTTCAAATTTTCTCCAGTTTGTGTCTCATAATTACAATATTATACTAGCTTAGCTGATTATAGGTAGAATTTGTTATATAACCTTACTAAGATAACATTTAAAGGCTTTGGTGTTCTAGCGGTAGCGTGCTGCCTTTAAGTACCCAAGTTCGCGGGTTCAAACCAGGCTGAAACAGTCAGGATTTTTCAGGGTGAAAAAATCCTCAGCACGCCTTCCTTCAGAAGGGAAGTAAAGCCGTGGGTCCCATGTCGCAGATTTGCGGCATGTAAAAGATCCCTGAATTGACGTGGAAGTCGCAGTCTCAGGCAAAATTACCGGTTAATTCTCACCCACATAGTTCCACCTTTCACTAATAGGATCTCTTGTGTCATTGTGGACATGGGGGTGCCTGGCGGTGAACGTGGGAATGTCCAAACAGGCGGGGGGGATAGGGTGAGTACAATAAGCCTACTAGGCTGCAGTACCTCCATGGCATTGTCCACGGGCCCTACTGACAAAGAAGATAACATTTACAGAGGAATATTGGATGAGAAGGAGCATATTTCTTCCTTTGGAACTAGAATAAAAATGAAGTCTTGAAAGTTCTCATTGTGGTACATATTAATCTTTGGGGCTAGAATTAGATGTGGGATGTACTCCGCAAAAGCCAGGAATTTGAATGACCACCATTATTTTGCATGTTCCTGGCATTGTAATTGCACGAGTCACGGCATTTTAGCTGCAGACCACATCGCTCATTTGCGACAAGAGTGTCACAACTCAAAATTTGGCATTTTTGAGTTACTGGTATAGAAAGAAATGTTTGCAGATCCACTTTTAACAGGTATAGTATCATAACGCAGTCTGTAAAACTGGCCGCTGGAGAGCAGTTGTGTCGTCGTTGCACTCATAGAAAATTGTAGCACTTCAAAACCTTTAAAAGTTTCTCCTGAAAAATCACGGATTTTGAGTTGTGACACTGTTGTCACAAACGAGGGATATGTCAATTGTCGTGGACTTTTTGGTGCCAAAGAGTCATAATAGTACATGCTTAAAATGTGGCATGGTTTGGTTGGTAAACAAAACCACATAGCATCACATGCAAGAATACTGTAATCCAAGAAATAAGAATGTTTATAATTAAAAGTAAGGAATGATGTTAAAACATTCAGTTATAATACTGCATGTAGTACTGTCTGGCCTGTTGCAGATAAGCTAGCTGCCCTTTGGCCATTCCTTGGTATATGTGCTGAAGTGTTTGTACTGTGTGCCATTATCTTGATTTATGAGAAGAAACGCAACAAGACAGAACTGGAAGAAAGTGACACAGATAACAGTCCTGAAACGTAAGTGATTTGTGTATGGTCAGTGTTTGACATGAGAGAAGGTTATAGATATATTTAGTTTGGATTGTCAAGACTGGGCTATATGCTGTTGATTTGCGTTCTTACTTTAAGCACCGTACAACTTTGTTTCAGATAGCCATTGTCAGAGGTGTTAGCATGTGCTTTTGGATTGTTAGCTCAAACAAGACAGACTTTTGTTTATGATCAATCCTTTATACTGTAAGAGTTTGGTGATGAAAGAACCTGCTTAGCATAACATAGGACAGTCATAGTTTGGGTGGTAAATCATCTGGTCTGAGTGAAACTCAGCAAAGCCCCTTCTGCCTTCAGGAACCACAAATGTGACTGAGAGTAATTCATTTTGCTGTTGTAAAGACAAATTATGGAGGTAAAAAATGTAGAAACGTAAACAATAAAGTGTTTGCTTTCTTCTGGGTAATTCCGCAGTGACTGAATTTTATATGCCAGTGTTTCGGAACACTCTGTCTGTTCCTTCTTCAAAGAATAACCGGGGTTGAAAATGTTGGGGTATTTATACAGGAAATGGTTTGGCTTGAAAATGGCCTGAGCCCATCAGGAGGGTGACAGGGTGGGGGCAGGTCCAAGTAGAGAAACAGGCTGTGGGGGGGCAACGACCCACATGGAGGCCAAAGGAGGTATGACGCGTGTCGGGGTGAGGAGAGTGAGCCATGGTGTGGTAGAGATCTCTACCACCCCATGGCTTACATGCATACAGCATTCAGAACACAGTGAAATTTTGAAATCAAGAAAAGATATATAGAGTGTTTGAAATTCATTTATTATACATTTGTGTACAATTTAAGTACGGGTCTTTCACTGTCACACAAAGCATGACATTGTAATCGCATAGAAAGACTGCAGCCAGATGACTTCCCATGATAGCCTCAGTAGACAGGACAGTGATAAGGAAACACTCTAGTTTGAAGGACTTGCTTGTGATTGAAATACAAAAGTGGATCCAAAATTGAACATAAGTTTTACGTTTTGTTGACCATTATTACAGTCCTTGTAAATAACCAACTTGACACACAGTTCTTTTCCTTATACTTGTTTATTCCAATTCTCAACATGTTTCGAGCAATCATGTGCTCATCATCAGGAGAGTCAATTGTATCAATACGACCTCTGGTATGTGTCACTCTACGTAGGTAACCGTGTGGTATGCATGTTTAGACGTTCCATCTAAACATGAATACATTTTCATTACAAGACATTTACTACCTCAAGGATTTTTTTGTTGACTGGTGCATACAAAACTTACTATTCAAGGGACGGTGTATGTACATCTGTGTGTGTTTATGTGTCTTTTAAAATATATAAATATGCAGTCATTAACCTTTTATGAGGTGATCACCTTACAAGTACTGATCCTGTATTTGTATACATGTATATTCCACCATCTGCAGCATGCCTGGAAGTACTTTTCAACAAGTGTTTACAATTCTACACATCACATTAGATTGCTTTGAATTTCTCCTCATAGTAAGATCCTGCCAAGGATGTTCATAATTTCAAGGACCCAGATGTACATTTGGGGACCATATCACGTGAATATTGTGGATGGTGGCCCGCAACATTCGCATTTATTATTTTGAAGAAAAATTCATTTTCTGAAAATGTTCGCGGGCACAGGCAAACCAAGTACCCGTGATGCATTGTGCCTATATCCATATCCAAAAGTTGTGTCTTGTTGACATTAATTATCAACAATGTGTGCATATGTTATTGTTGTTGTTGTTGTGCTGTAACTGTTGCGTTTTGTCTTGCAGGAAGAACACGCCTGACCACGGCAAAGATTCTGTTAGACAGAGGAAATGAATCAAGTGTTTGTGCTAAAGGAAATAAAATAAACTGTTGGCTTCTTTGTTAATTTTTTATCTTGAAATAAAGAAGAATGTTTTGAAGATCACCAAGTTTTTAGTAAACAAGTTAGGGTAGACATAAAAATGTATGTTTTGACACTTATAAATCATCTCCCTCCCCTCTGCATGTGGAGGAAATGCACAAGTAAGACAGCTATTTGTATTATATGAGTGGAGAACTACATATTTGTACTTCCAAATAACCCAGCAAAATGTGAAGATGATTGTCTGTTGGGGGAGGGAAATGCACCAGACACTGATGAGGAAAGTGCACCAATGTAACTGTTCTTAAACATGATTCTTGTTGATGGTAATTGGTAGGAAGATACACCAAAACATTATATCTGTTTATAGAAATAACCCTTCTTGTTATTGTTACAACCCTTCTTGTTATTATTACAATTTTTTCTTCCTTGTGCGGGCAGGATGTTGTGTTAACCCATTAGTCTGCCTCCCCCCCCTTCCCCTTCCTCCACTCCCTCCCTTTAAACATTTGTGAATATTATAATTGTCACTTCAAGTTGCCTGTGAAAGCTACCCATGTGACAGATTAACCTGCCAGATGAAAGTGGCTGTAGGAGTCTCAATTTGCGGGATTTGTTTCAGTGGTAAATGCTGTCTCTTGTATGATTTATGTGTGACCAGCATTAATTTATATCCAAGTCAATTTGCTGTAGACTTTCAGGTGTTGTTGTTGATTCTGGTTTTGTTGTTCATGCCTCTGGAATCTCTATGTTGTCACATTTGGACATCATAATGATATCACATGATGTACTGTAGTTGCTGTAGCTACAAATGGGAGAGGTTTCCTATAAAGGAAGAAATTAATGCAATTCAAGACATGCTGTATAAATGTAAATGTTGTTAAAGGCATAGAGCCCCTGAAAATTAGTTATTTGTTGAAATATTACTGTTTTACAAGGAACTGCAAAATGTATCGGCAGCTGATGGGTTACGCATTACAGAAGTAGTAGCAGTTCTCAGCATACAAGTACGGTCTGTTATCGTATACAGTAAATTTCCCTTAATCTGGCACCTCTGATAGTCCAGCACTAAGTAAATAGTCGTAAGACTTAAAGTTATGTCACTAGCACAAACTTACTCTCCAGGCAGCATCCTTTGTAAGTTTTCATAAGTTCGTTCTGTACCACGCCCATGTGGCATCGCAAGAAACTAGCAGTTCACGCCACTTGTTTGGCTCAGTCTGTAGTGTTATTTCAGGGCTAGCTTGCGTTCAGATAAGAACTTTATTACTCATTCTGACCAACAGATATTATTTGTGGAGTCTGTATCACTAAAATAGCCTTATTGCTGTTACTAGGCTGTTAAAATCACCTGCAGTTTCTGCATTGTGTGTGTGTGTGTGTGTGTTTATTTGACTTTTACTACTGTGAATTCTGCTTTCATTCATCTCATCAACCAGTGAATTCATTCAATAAAATACACTAAAATACAAATCAGACAATACAATTCATGATAACTATCAAACTCCTACATTTTTTGGCACTTGTATTCCTTGTTCTTCTAGGCTCCCTGAGGATGGCATTCAAGTGCCTAAATATGTACAAGTTTGATACTTTCCATGAATTGTATTTTTTTATTTGTATTTTATTGATTGCATTCATTGGTTGATAAAATGAATGTAAGAATGTGCAATGGTATGAGTAACATCAAATTCTGTTCTTATTGTTGCGTATGTGGCACTTGTTACTCTTTGCTGGAGGTGTTAGAATGGCTTCAAGATCCAGAGATGAGTGAACAAGGTACTACAGGCAGGAGGGAACATGTAACCTTAATGATACCACAGAAACTTGAAAAAAATTAGATCAGTATAGATTCCATTTGGTAATACAGAATATCTGATAATCCAGCGCGTGTGTGGTACTTCGGGTTCTGGATTAACAGATTTCTACTCTGTTTAATTTTATTATAATATAGATATCTTCTGTGTTAGATAGCTGTTTTGTTTTGAGCCTTATTTTTACCTCAAAATAAGTATTTTGAACAGCTGTACAGTTTGCCACAAGAAAAGTTAAAACACTTGGAAGTATAAATGTGACTTAAAAATTGTACACTGTATTAGAGAAGTGTTGATAGGATGCATACATGGGAAGTGAAATTCAGTCTCGTTACTACTATGGAATTAAGTGACAGTTGACCCATGTTGAGCTGCTTAAATATGAATGATCTTTCCCTGATATAAAATTTGATGCCTCCGTCACCAGTATAGTTTACCAAAAAAAAAAAACAACATTTTGGTGAATTAGAAATTTCGTTCATCTTTTGTGACATACTGAAACCAGTTTTTAAATGTGAGGAATAATTTTTGTTTGAACTGTTAGCTGTTTTGTAACCTTTTTACGTGTTAACTTGAATTGAAGGTAGAAGAATCTTGATTTACCATTCTGCAACTGTAGAACAGAAAATTAATTTTTTTTTTTTTAAATTGATCACAGCAAATGTAGCAGCAGCATTTTCTGTTGGAACTAATATTATGTTACTTGCACATTGCTTTATTCATAATTACACCACACAGCAGTAGAGCATGTACAAATCTGCATGTATTATTGCTTCTTGATGCAGTGAGTCTTTTGTCTTAAAAGTGTAGTGGAAGTCTTGTTTATAACCTAATATTGTCTTAAGTTCCTTAATATAAATTAGGATATAGAGGTATCAACAATTATGAATGTAGTAACAAATTAAAAGTGTATGTTTTCAGCAAGACATGGTGTGGTAAAACCCCATTTTGTAGTTTATTTAAGTAACGCACCAGCAAATGCACATATATAGTCTTTAATAAGCTAAGATTTACATTAAAACACTTAAAACGCTCCTACATGTTTCGATCATACGATCATCCGCAGGCAGCATACTTTATTTCTTGCTAAAGCTACGGTTTAAAACGCTCAGTGATTTACTTCATTGTAATCACTGAGTGTTTTAATGTAAATCTTAGATTATTAAAGACTATATATATGTATTTGTTGGTGTATTACTTAAATAAACTACAAAATGCATGGTGCAACGATAAAGATACCCATTTAAGGTTTTTGTGGTAACTACCTAAAATGGCATAAAATCTGGGAGACATTGTTCTTACGGCATATGGCTGAGACCATACAAAAAGTGCTTATAAAATTGCTGAAAATGTAAAATGTGGGAATGTAGATTTGGGTTTTTACTATAGTTTTAAATTTTGGTTTTCACTGAACTGTAAATTTTTACAGTAACTGCCTCTTTTTGGATAAAGGAGTGTTTTAGGCAGTGATGCTGGCCCTAATGAAGATTATATGGCATTGAAAATATGAGTAAGGTGTGCTGGTGGGGTGATACTGAATGGTGAAAATTGCAGTACCCTGAGAAACACTTGTTTCTGTTCCAGATTGCATACCACAGATCTGAATGTATCATTCTCTGAGTTAATATGTGCCAGCATTTTATCAGTCTGTGGGTCATGACCCAGAAGTAGGTTGCTACCTTGTTCTGAGCGAACACAACAGTAGGCATGATTTTACAACATGTATGTTTAATTTTTGTTGCATGAAACATTGAAATGTATTTGTTTTACTGATTTATGTTGTTATTTCTGGCTGTTGGGGGTCGCAAGACAAAGCCATTAGCCTAATCTGGGTTGTGGCTCAAACAAGGTGAGAAATATAGGTCTGTACCTTGAATCAGACATTCTCAGAAGAAGACTGTCCTCTAGAATGTAACACTGTGTAGTTTAGTAGGTGGAAACCTGCTGCCTTCACCTCTCAAACGGGATGGAGCCAGCAGGTTCTAAAACAGTGGTGCCCATCTACCTTACTGTGGTGTGTCACATCACAGAAGACTGTAATGTTCATATTTACTGCCTTGAGAACTTGCGATATCAGAATCGCATGTTTTTAGTTTTGATCGTATGCTTCATTATCCTTGAGGAGATGGATTTGAGTGCCAACTGTATTCCTTGGTGGCTTAGCATGGATATTTAATTTCTTACCAAGCAAACACAGAAAGCAGCATATGGTTTTAGAGACCACATATGGTCTCTTAACATGATAAAGTTGAATGAAATTGACCATTTAAATTGGTAGCATTCAGAGTTTAAGGGCGGAGAAACTGAGAACCAGCCCTCATTTCATTGATGCATTTGGCTGCTCTCTGTGAGTGTACAGTAAATGGACCACACACAGAATTGGAATAATGCGCGTGAACCCCCATTCTTCAATAAGTCCTGTGTATTGTCTTATGATTTCCGTGCAGATGTGTACTAGTCCGTGTTCTTGATGCAGGTGAAATGTTCTTTATGTTGTGCTACCTTCTGAAATTACTTATTTGTACAGGGTGGGGCATAAAGATCTCCCACTTTTCGAAGAGGTATAAAAAATATGAAAGAAGCCATCTAGAAAAAAATTGAATATATTTCTGAAAAGTACATTAAAAACAGTTTTTAAATGGGTTTTAAAAATGAGATCAGACATATGGCGGCCGTCGTTGGCAACACATTGCTGAAGACGTTCCCAGAAGTTCTTCATCACTCTACGGGTTAGCTCAGGCAGAATGGAGTCGATTTCCTGTTGGATCCTTTCCTTCAAATCCTCAAGAGATGGAGGACGATGTTTGAAAACCTTTTCCTTTAGGTATCCCCAAAGGAAAACGTCACACGGGGTTAAATCTGGTGATCGTGCCGGCCATTCCACGTCTCCCCTTAAAGAGATCAAAAGCCCAGGGAACAACAACAAAGCCCCGATGTTCACCGGTCCAACCCAGTATGTGTACTGACAATGGTAGAGGCTAACCAACCGCATGACGCTACCCCCACCCCTCTATCACCACTACAGCTCGCACAGTGCCCCTTCGAAAAGTGGCAGATCTTTATGTCCCACCCTGTACTTACGTCACAATTCTTGCCAGTAACAGACTGTGTGATTTGTGGATATAAACATGCTTGTCATATGACAAGCAGGAGTCACAGAATTGTGGACGGCAGATTAACGTAACATCTGTAGTCCAGATTTGGAACTATATTTCAGTTCTGCCTACATGATGTAAATAAATTCATGATATAAATATTTGTACCTACCCAGTGATTAAATCTTGACTTCATTCTCAAATACCAACATTAAAATGTTACTGTATATTCTACTTTTCATTTAAAGAAGAGTATTGTTTTAGTATATATCCACAACAATGTAGTTTTTGTTGTTTGCAAAGCCACCTTCAACTTCAGAGAAATTTCAGGACATATTTTATCAAATTCATAGTGTAGGGGCCATCTTCATAAGTAGCCCTGGAAACTGTTGTTCTAGATTAGTGTTTCTCAACCACTGGGCCCTGGCTTCAATCATACCGGGCCACGAGAGAGCCTCCTGGAATTGATAACTAATATAAAATATAATATTATATTTGTCAGCATGCCACACCATACACATAATTGTACTAATACTCTTTATGATTATGCACATAATTAATTATTAATACTTATGTTAGTTTAATGTATGAACTTAAAAAAAATTGGAAAGGTACTGACGAGTAAATCTGTTGGGACCGGGCCCTCATCTTATGAAAAAAGAATTTACTGGGCCGCGGTCTCTCAAAGGTTGAGAAACACTGCTCTAGATACAAAATATATCTGACAGTTTGTCCCATAATACAGCTGCACCCAAAGTATATATGGTGCTTCATGAAAGAATGTTGTTTTTACTGTTTACATGATACTTTGTATGTGTTACAGAAATATTAATGCATTTGTCAAGTTCAGTTTCATTTGTAAGTTCCTTAAAAGAATAGGGCTTTTTCTGGGGAGACCTGAGGGAAAGAGACCACTTGAGAGACCTAGCCATAGGTGGGAGAATAATAATAAAATTAATCATCAAGGAGTGGGTTGGGGAGGCATGGACTGGATTGAGCTGCCTCAGGATGAGGACAAGTGGTCGGCACTTGTGAGTGCAGTAATGAACCTCTGGGTTCTGTAAAATGTGGGGAGTTTTCATGATTAGCTGAGGATTTGTTAGCTTGTAAGGAAAGATTCTACTCAATGGAGTCACTTGAATTAGATATTTAAAAGAGTGTGGGCTAATCTTTATGTAGATACCTTCTTAAGTTTTCCATTCTTGTCCTAGGGGTGTGTATGTATTAATAACTGGCCCCTTATGCATGGCTATTTATATATACAAGTATGATAATGTCTCCTGTTTGTAAATGCTGGTGATATGTTTCATACATTGTTGGGCTTGGAGAACAATAGTTTGAATACTGTATTTATGGCCCTCTTTTCCTTGAGTTTAGGCTGTTCTGTGGTTGCAGTGGACAAAGTGGCACTGAGACAGGTTTTTCTCTGAATATTTTGGTTGTCTTGTGTGTCATTCCATCAGTGCTCCATACTGTTGGAATGACCTGACTAGTTCGAAGAATGCTAAGATACTATATAGATTAGCCGAGCCTTAGACTGATTTCTTCTTCCTGATCAGAATACTAAGGATGTGATGGATAAGATATTCTATAAGAGTTTGGTCAAAGAACAGTCTCCAGAAGGAAGGATAGTGGAGAATGTATTGACAACAGTAATGCAGTGAAAATATAGTGGCAAAGTGCAAGACAAGGCGATAGGTATCCAGAGATGAAGTTGGTTAACAGAATAATTAATGACTTGGTGTAGATGGAAGTAAGTTGTGTTCCGACTCATAGATTTTATGGGGGTTTTAGATGATTCAGGGTTTATAATGTGATACCTTGTAGTGAAGGATGTCCTGCAAGTTCAGAAATTTTGTCACCTTCTTGCTTTGATTGTTTCTTGGTTCAGAGGGTACAAGAGCACTTTTTTATCGTGTTGTGTCCACTGGCCCATTTACAGTTCATAGCTTACACGAAAAATGTCTGGTGCCAGATTTGTAATTGAAAATAATGTCAGCAAATAGGTATCTGTGTTTGTTTTCTAACAATTTGAAATGAAATGCAACTACCATAATGTATCAGGTGGTTCTGTGTTATATTGTGCAGGGTTTGTGTCCAGACATATGCGACAGTACTTGCATAGTCTTAGCAGTCATCAGCTTTGTTAAATATTTATAATGAGAATATATGTATGTACAAGAAAGTATCTAGTATGCTTTTGTCCATACAGTCAACTGATTATGACGATGTTTGCCATTCATATTCCCTTGCTTTCACCAGTGCCCATCTTACTTTTCGATATTTTGAAAAGTGTAAACACAGATTTGAAGCTTGTAGCTGATCTAGTAGCCTGCTGTTGAAATAAGATAAGTCTTCTTGGATATCATGCCGTGAGGTTTGGTACATAAGTACCAACATTCCACAGGAATCTGCGTCCTCCATCTTCATTCTTCTACTGTGAAGATGGATGCAGCAAATTTGTCCAGTGTTTTGGTGCCTGTCTCCCAAACTATGCTGTTGTGTCCCAGAAGAGCATACTCAGTACTGTCTGCTGTGAGAAATGTTAACCTCATATAAAGTGAGATATTTTGTAGAAATGTATATTTTATGTCAGTTTTTGTAGTTGCTACGATTACATTCTTGTTACTGGTTAAGAAATACATATTACTTTTCTTGTAATTTGCATTGCCCACCACCTACCCCCCACTGAAAATTTTGATCTTGTTTGTATATTTCATCTATATATCAGTTTCACCAGAATGTTTACATTTGCAAACGTATGCATTAAGCCTCAACACTCGGTCATGTGCCTAGTATATCATCCGTAAAAATTGCCTATATGGTTTCATTGTCAGCTGCACAGAACATGATAAAGTGTGTCTACTTAACCCAGCGTAGTTCCAGCAGCTCACAGAAACAGTTCCACATGCAGCATCGTTTACATTTCCCTGTGTATAATGTGGGGGAGACATTCCCAAAATCTTTGTCACAGCAGTCCTACCAAAGACTGAAAAAATTCCTGATCTGAGGAACTTCCTTGACGGTAGATAGGGTTAATAGTTGAATCCAAACCATCTGAAGATTAGTTATGGTTTCTATGTAATATAAGTGGTGCAGTATAAGGGCAAAACATATTATGCATTTTGTTCGTATGTTACATATTGTCTTATACTTATAAAATGAGGTATGTGAATATCAACTATACCGTGATATAATTTGATTGGTGTATCTTCCTTTGATGCTGGGTTGACTCTGTAGAATTATTATTATTATTATTATTGATACATTATTGGTTTGTGACTTCTGTGAAACCCATGTAATATACAACAGGATTTTAGATCAAAGCATGCAAGAATTGTTTCACATACAGTGGTTGCCATGTGAGGATGTTAGGGATTGCTGTTTGGTGAAGTTTTTACAGTGCAGTTGAACATGAGCATGTGTTCAGACATTTCCCTGTACAGAGCTCCATGCAACAATCATGTAATACGGAGTTACATTAGGCACCTTTTATTTCTCCAACACTTTGAGCCATTAGTTAACGCATTCTGGTACTTAACGAGCACACATAAAAACAGTGCATGTCGAAGAGATAAACTGTGAACTACAAAGCAACCAGTGCTCAAAATTTAAATTAATTTGGAAGTTGTATAATTTGTGTGTATGTGTATGTGTGCAAAAGTGTGTGCATGTGTGTGTGTGTGTGTGTATATATATATATATATATATATATACATATAAAAAATACTATTTTTTTTTCTATACACTGTTTATGCTGCTGCTCTTATCTGTGCTCATTGTGTAGCTATCTTAGACCATTACAGGCAACAGAATATCCTTGTGATAAGGTTGACCAACTTTTGCAGTACCAAGGGACTGTGTCCAGCTGTGTACAATCATTTCAGGGGCCAACTGAATCCTGAGTTTAGAGATTATCTTTGGGTGTATGGTATTACAAATATGAAACTGGACTACAGCAGTGTATTGTAGGAATCAGATTTCTTGTTGTCTGTTGGCATTATGTTGATTAAGAGGCCAGCTGTAAAGTGGAGGAAGCATTGCTGTAGTACAGAAAACTTGAAAGCTAATCCTCACACATAGAATTGCTGCCTTGCACTGTTATCTTCAGTGACGTATTTATGTTGGCTAACATTTAGTGACAAGATTTGCCTTACACGGTATGAGGGAACATTTCCAATTGAAAAGCCGTATATGGCCCACGGCATGGCAGTTGCAAATTGTGTGAAGTGATTATCGATCTCAAGCACGAGTTTGAGGTCTTCAAGTTGTTATACATGCAGGAAGTAATGTTGGTAGCACTCGGAATGCTGTGTACTTATGATCTAAGATACCTACATAGCCATATCTATAATATTAAAGTGGACCTCTGCAATAAAGCAACAGATAATTTACTGTGGGCTGGCTTTTCGGTTTTAAACAGAATGGAAGAGTCTTGCTCGTGAACAACGGACTGACTGAAATGTGACATGCGTTTGCACTAAAATTGTGTCAGTGTGAACAATGTTTACTTCCAGATCCAAAAATGAGAGAGGTAAGTTTTCTGTTATTCCTCTTGGGGGAGTTAACACTGTGCCAGATGTGGTGCTAGGGGATCATGTATAGTGTATGGAGCTACTTCCATGTTGAAAACCAGAAGCCATATTTTCTGTTGGTTGGAGGTTCCTCATAACTGTATATACTTCATTATTAGTGTATAATAACAGAAACCTGTAATTTAAACTAGTTCCTTTGTCTTTTAAAGTCTAGGAATATTAAATAATGTATAAAACCACTTTTTATGGAGTAAATCATGCACTAAGTATTTAGTTTATATTTGAAAGTTTGCTATGTCTTTCAACCGCTCTTTTTACAATGTTATATTGTTAAGAAAGATATTCATCAGATAACATTGTTACTTTTTGTTATTAGTGTGTGTACCTTATTAACAAGAACATCATAATTGTCATTGTGTCTCTCGGTGCACTATTTTTCTTCTATGCATATAAATACTTAAGGAAACATAAGTATAAGCATGGTTCCAATGTATAGTGCCTCGGTTGTGTAATATTTGCAGTGACGTGACAGAGAAAACTGCGTACAGTTGCTACAGCAAGTCAAAATGGAGTGACCTGTTTAGATAAATGTGAGTGTGGGTGGAAATTCTGTGCCTCACTGTTGATGGTAACATATTCAACTTGATTCCCATCATCAGCTTGGATGGGTATCTGGAGGATTGAAAGTATACTCTTTGTCATCCCTTCTGAGTTGGATAGTTACGGGTACAGAAGTTAGTTGCGGGTAAATCCCATCATACAGCGAGGCACAGAATTCACATCATTGTTAAACGTGTACATTGAATGAAGAAGACAGAAGAAGTTGTAGATATAACCACAGCTTCAACAGAATTGTACAAATTATTTAGGAGTGAATGCTTGGAGGAGTTGTATATTGTTAGGATCTGTTGCAAGTTTAAAAGAGAAACATTTTCTGAATGCATGTAAGAGTTCCTGTGAAGGTATGCATGAACAATGTATAAAAAAAAAAGGAACAAACTGCATGATGATACCAATCCTTTAATATTCACCGCCATTGGTTTTTGCATTGTGCGTGTGTTGTCAAACTAAACATAAACTGCCACAAAGAGACATAATGGTTTGACAGACGTGACTGTGGACTGCAATTACAAGAAAAAATAAGCTAAAGCTATTAGCTACGTGTTTATATTGAAGTAGTGATATGCATTATGATCTTAGTGTACTGGTTCACTGCCAGTCTTGCATCATCATTACTACTACTATATATAGCACTCAGGCTGAGTACTGAACATGTTTTTAACAAAACACTAATGTCAGTTCTGTTGAGTTTTTCTTCCTGCTGTATATAAAAAGAGGGTGAACGGCATGTTACCAGAAATATTTAAAGAATAAGTGGCCATTAACCCCTTAAATGCTGAGTTAAGTCCCGTCTGCCATTTGCTGGCTTCATTAGGAACTCGCCATATTCTCCACTTCAGCAAGGAAAGGGTTAACCCAACATTTGAGAGTGTATTTTCTTCTTTTTCCTTCACTGCTCTCAAATTCTACACGTGCACTTCATCCCTTTAATTGAATGTGATACTTCATAACAAAAAGGAAAATTAATACATAACTCATCGTTCACACCTCAGTCTTTGTAATTAAACTTCAATCTGTACTACATGTTTCAGCCCTGTTTCAAGCCATCATTAGGTACAGGCACAGGCATGCATGGGCCAGTGGAGTACTGTACTTCCCTGTGCAATGTAAATGCGCATCTTTTGTATTTACATTCCTCCAACACATATTTTTTTGCATTTTGTACCTTTTAGTAATGTACTGTATCAAGATGAGTAAACATGATATCTACATTCATTCCCCAAGAAATGCAAGAATACATGGGAATTGCCTCACATGTTATAAGATTGGTATATAAAAATTGGAGAGCAAGTCTATAAAAACATTACAGTATGCAGCTGTGGGCATGAGTACAAGCCATATTCTTAAGTGTATGTATTTTTAACAAAATATTTTTCTCAATTTTTGTTTATTTACAACACATCTTTTGGGGCACAAAGGGCCCGTCAATTAAGGCCTAGGTGTATCGAGACCATGAGGTCTCAAACCCAAGCACAAATCAGCGACACCTGCCTTTCTAATCTGAATGATACTTTGTAAAATATTAGATTTCATTTTAATGGTGACATGACGATCATACAGTCATATTTGTCCGCAAGATGGCCAGAAATAGGGCCGAAACGTGTGGTACAAATTGAAACTTAATCATAAAGATGGAGTTGTGAAGATTGAAGTGTGTGTTATTTTACAGTATGTCCTGCAATAGTGATGGGTTTATATTGACATTAATCTTTACTAAAATATTATACCCACATTCTTAAATTATGGTGGAGTATTTTGTTTTTTTGACCGCACATCGTCACAGTAACATTAACGTCACTTCAGCAAAAAAAAAAAAAATTCTTTCTTTTTTTTTTTTTTTTTTACTTTTTTGTTTTTTGTTTGTCTTA
>Ga0123354_10006371_pt1 | contig 17516 bp, 10 predicted proteins | sample TergutLab28metaG_2_FD_97872 | JGI IMG/M metagenome (GOLD analysis project Ga0123354, IMG submission 97872) | Labiotermes labralis P4 segment gut microbial communities from Petit-Saut dam, French Guiana - Lab288 P4 | ecosystem: Host-associated > Arthropoda: Insects > Digestive system > Gut ...
AGTCAAGAAATTCCCCGCATTTCACGGAACCCGAAGGTTCATTACCGCACTCACAAGCGTCCGCCACCTGTCCCTATCCTGGGCCAGCCCAATCCAATCCATATACCCACATCCCACCTCCTGCAGATCCATCCTAATATTATCCACCCATTTACGCTTAGGTCTCCCCAGTGGTCTCTTTCCCTCCGGTTTCCCCACCAAGACCCTATACACCCCCCTCTCCTCCCCCATACGCGCCACATGCCCAGCCTATCTCATTCTTCTCGATTTTATCACCCGCACAATATTGGGTGAAGAGTACTGCTTTCTTACACACATGAATAATCTATTCCACACAACTTCACAAATTCACCCGCAATCTGAAAACGTGATCCCTTTCTGGCCATTACTCTAAAAAGCTAACCCCTAGAAACAATCCTGTCCCTAAAGGGGGTGCTATACGCATAAACCAGAACAGTCAGTCGGCAGTATCTAATAAGCCACGATGAAGACGCCCGTCTGCTTTTGGGGCAGGGAGAACCGTTACACTAACAATTCTTCAACCCTCACATTTCACCATCCTGTGTATTGAAGCAAGAGGGATCTATAGTTCCGTTTTGCTGCTACTGACGCTCTTTGTTGGACAGTGAATGTGTTCTCGTACCTATAGACAGGGCGCAGAAAGAAGGTCCACGTACTTTGGGAGATTACAGCGCTTGATTCTCCCAAATCTCCATCCATTGTAAGCTTCAACTCCAGTCCCGATTGATATACGGTAATAAGCCCAAAGACCTTGCTACTAGAGGACATTTTCACGTGAGTATTATTAACAACACACGTGCGAAGAAAATCTCTGGCCATTTGGAAAGGACTGCCAACGCTGGAAGGAAAGTGTTTCAGCTCGAGGAGTGAGTGAAGGAATTCAAGCGACGATTCTTAGTTCCGTGGCCACAGTATCGTTTTCATAACTCTATGGACAGAGCCGCTAAGTGTGGCTGTATGAAGGGATAATTGCCGACTCTTTATAGAGCATAGGTTTGCATTATTTTCTTCACAATACCAGCCCCTAAATCTTGTTGTGAGCCGCTTGAATCCAGACACATATTTATGTATATTTCCGTAAGATCCAATTTTAGAAGTGCTGTATATGAACGTCCGGATCTCCAAGGTAGATTGTTAACTTCACCTCTCACTACTCCGGCTTTAGACATACTTCTCACAACTTCTATTTGTGATACACCTACACAACGTGCAGCATCACAGTTTTCCCCACTTTATCACCTCAAAATGGATGGTGAGTAGTAAAAGTTACGCAATTCCTCATTTTTTTCTTCATCCACCAGATTTTGCCCAACCTGTGTCTAAATATTCCTGTCATCAAATTTTTATCACATGCGCATGACAAACCAAGTGTCATGAGCACATAAAACAACAAGTACAATCACAGGTCTGTGCCCTATACCTTAATATTCTCCTAAGTGTATTAGTGAATAATGTCTCAGTTACGAAGGTCTCACAAGAGAGTATTAAGGTATCAGATTATTAATGATTTCGAAAATACGCGGAAGAAAGTAGACGTGGCCAAATTTCAGGACAAATCCTGACACCTGCTTGGGTTGGCTGAGAAAGTTCCGATATTCCCAAGCCAGAACACTTTCAGTTCATGTCAGGACACGGATTCAAATCAAGCATCCCCACGTTTCAGTAAAATTGCTAAGTGAAATCCGATATTGCTTCAAGTGAGCTATTGTCACCATGAAATTAATTATCTGTTCCTGTCTTTAGAAGCAATTTGACTGGGGCTTTTATCCACTGCATTGCTGCAACAAGATTTAAGTGTTTGATAGCTTTTCAATTCAGTCCGGTTTTACATTCAGGAACTCTCATCACATTAAATATTCCTGTGTTTCCCGCCACGTAAGTCGCATTACACTCAACAATCACTTTGCGTCTGAACACCACAAGATCAAAACTTGGATTAATGGGCCATTAAATCCGAAAAAAAACTTGCTGATTAGAGCGTGCGCATTTTTACCAGCAGAGTCTTATAAGGCGGGAAACAAGGATCATCAGGACCAAATATTCTGTATTTTAATTTGAAAGAAAGAGACATGGCTATAGACAGCGACAAGCTGTCGACGATTTGCAGAAACCAACGCAAATTTACTCGCTATAACAAGTCTCATCAGACACATAAGATAAAAGGAAGGTAGGAAAAATACTTGTTCTATTTAGAGATTTATTCAAAATAAGCCCTTAAATATTTGGTAAGGAAACTATCAGATCGAGATTTCATGCAAGATAAAAAAAGACAGTGGATTGAATTCGATGAATGGTCGTCAGATTTCCTTGCAAGAGGCTTCATGATCACATTCAGTTAGACACACCACAGTCGGTAAGACGTCTCTGGACGAGTTTTCAGCGCGACGCAGAGAACTCTATCTTATAACACACAACAATCACAAGGGACAGATATTCCTGCACTCGGAGGGGTTTCGAACACGCAATCCTAGCATGTGAAATCCGCCAACCAACGCCTTAGACCGCGCGGTCGTAAGGATTGGCTACTAACAACTAGACTAACAACGAATCTGTCTAAAATTAATCTATTTGCTGAAAAACTAATAAAACAGATTTTTAACATTTGAATCCGGGGATAATATTGAAGCATCTTCAGGTATTACATAAAATAAATATGCAACAGGAATCATTGTAATTTAACACTTTAAGATAAAATTAATTGTTTTAAAAGTGTCTAAAACTATTCTGAATTTCGGATTTCCGCCCAAAGTATCGGGCGATGGTAAATTTCATTATTCAAATTGAAACCTTAAGGTACCAAAGGAATAGGCCTAGGTACTTTCCACGTCCATTATCAAAATAAAAAATCTTCTGTAATATACTGCAGTTTAGATACAATTTAAAAAAGTGGTGCTGCGTTTTAAGACCCTTAAAAGATAATCGTTTCGACTGTTATCGTCTGTTAAGTTAAGACTCATGCATTCCTGCCTAAATCTCTATCAGAATCGCAGAAAAAACCTGGAGAAATAAAAAGAATGATTTTTATAAACTTAACTTAAAATATATTTCTTTCTCCAAGCATAACGTTGTTAAATTTCACCTATTGTAACAAAATTTAATTGATATTGCAAAATGATCCTATAAAGTGCCAAGATCAGATTTCAGGGAAGAATTCTTTGTTTTATATCTGTATTTTGAAACGTTGTTCGGTGACAAGTGGAAGCATAATGCCCCAGTTTCCAGTGAGTTATAAACTTGTTCAATTCAATCCAGCTTCACAACACGTAAGTTACGAAATAAAAATGAAATCCGCGTGCAGGAAAGGTTTTTTTTTTTTGAAATTTCATAAAATTTCTTTCAAGTTATGTCACCATTAAGGAAACCTTTTCTGGGGCTGATTCCTTTATGTCACTTACACAATTGCAACTCCAACTCTTATATTACAGCTAAGCCAACACTTTTCTTTCAGAGACCGCCAAGCTGAGCTTGTACGCTCTTAAATATCGGGGGTTATTCCATCCTCTCCCCCTACAAATGTACACACACACACACACACACACACACATGCACATAGGCAGACTGAAACTAATGACGCAAGCAAGGAAAGGATCCAGCCTGGAAAGGTATTAAAGATAGTTGAAGGATAGCAGCAGAAGAGTTCAGAGAAATAACGCCCCGATGGACAACAAAAACAGGAAGGAGGAAATAAGAACCAAGTGGTAAAAAGGGGAGATGCATAAAATGGGAGTTAGTAGTAGTACAGTCTTGTGTGACAAAGGAGATGGAAACAAGGAACATAAATCTGGAAATGTTTCAACTAAACTCTCAAGTATTTTCTCTGAAATCTTTATCCACTGGATTAATATCCGCTTGTCTGCCCGTCCGTCTGTCACAACACTGAAGCAAACAAAATCAATTCTTGGATCCGGGGATGAAGCAGATTGAAAATGAGAAAACAGTTTTTTTTATTGAAGTTCAAATGCTTTGAGATATAGAGGAGATTATTTTGGTAAACAGTTGTAGAAGTTTCGGGAAATCTTGCTGCCTGCATTATGCCGTAAAGTCTAGTCCGAGTCTTTGCGTCTCACCTAATTTGATATATTGAAAAAGTCATGTAGCTGTTGTACACTGAAGTACCATCTGTGTTGAGGTATTTGCTACATAACCTATAGTCAGGCGATTTAACGAATCAGCGGAAATTCTCATTTTACAAGTCAAAAACTAATCAGAATATGTTATGACAAATGACACTCAAATACTACGGAATGACAAGAGAGTAAGTTGCTATTTAAACTAGTGCAATTAATCTTCTTGTGTTGTTAATTTCTTTACTGCAGTAGGACCCTCGATACACTCTTCAGTTAAAGAAATAAATTTAGGCATATATTTTAAAGTTACAGAAGTAAATTTCTTTAAATATGCTCTCCAACATTCGAGAAAATATATGTGCCCATTGTCACTTGAATTCGTTTCTTTTAATTTTGTTTACTGAATAGAAATAGATAAGGAATAGGGCTACACCATCCTACTATAATAACTATAACTCGAGCCATGAAATTCTTAAAAACATCGTTTCCTGGATTGTTTTCCAGAATTGTGGGCCATTAATAAGTAGAAAACTATAAAACAAAAGACAGAACTTTGAAGACTATGGGCAATAGATTTAGCAACCTTCGCTTTCTTTACGACGATAACTATAGATATGTTCAGGTCAGTTGTTTTACACTCTGTTTCAGTGGCTGTCAAAGAAGAAGAAAGAAATATTGTACGATACATGAAAAACAATGCATTTTTTAAATTAATGCTCAATCTGCTATACAGAAGAAGTAGAATCTTGTAAAAACAAAAATTAGTCTTCTTTAAATGTGTTCTGTGTAGCTGTACAGTATGAGAACTGAAACTTAAATGGTGGTTAAGAGCGTTGGCAGAACAAGACGTGAAGTGCAGTTCTCACGGTCACGTGGAAGTGAGATGTTCCATTTTGCAGCGGGGTAATGAAAGTACTAAACAAAGACTTAAAGATAAACCATGCCGCTTAATTAGTCTACTTTATTGTAGTGTAGTTTATAACAAACACGAGGAGGTCTGCATTGGGTTTACTGTACCCCCACAAAACTTCTTTTCTAATCACAAAATACGCAGATATAAATATTTGCGTGAATAGCGCAGTACAGTTTCAAACACTTCGCAATTCTCTCCTTTTCCCCAGTTTGGCGCCTTCGTGCTGGAGCCTAAATATTTATTTTGAAGTCTGACATTTTAAAATTCCTAAGGCCAAGCTGCCAATAGGGACTACTTTCGAATATTAGTTGGGAAAATGATTTGAGAATCGGTGTGGTGTTACTTAGCCCCATAGCGAAACCTCAATTAAGCCACAATCAGTTCCTTAAAAATACTTTATATTCTACCATTCAAAGGTTCTTCTTCCACTAATACAATGCTGTCCGAGTTATTGAATGCATCGTGAAATAAATGACCAAAAAATCACTAGTAATTACGCAGCTATATTGGAGACGGCATGAATGAAATTCACGTGTCGTAAGAAGTTGAACTGTATGTTAATGTACTATACGTTTTTTACTATAATTTAGTTTTCTTCTATAAGATAAAGGAAAAGACGTGTAATGAAAGCGATGTGAACTTTGACAAATTCCTCACAAAGTTTTGCTCGCTGGCACTGCAGCAAATGCAAATATATTTTTCACACATCGTCGCCTAAGATACAACTTGCTGGTTCCTGTTTCACGTTTTCGTGTCTTGTCTGGCACTCTTTTCGCCGCGAAGGCTGCAAGAAACTTCGTTCGTCCCTTTCTTTTGCTCTACCAGCAGGTTTCCGATAACAGTTTCTGGTTGTTAAACTCAGCCATCACTAAAAGGGAACTTCAGATAAATTCAGCTGGAAGTGTCCTTCGTCAGAAGCAACTGAAATTCTGAATAACCTCTCGTTATTCCACGAATATATGCACATCCAAATCTGTTATCTACAGCCAATATAATGACAAGGTTATTTTCAGTATCATAGACTTAATACTAAGAAAACAACAGTAAAATCAACTGTGTTTACTTCATGCTTGGCTTGCGATACTTAGCATTCGAACCCACGAACTGCTATAAGGAGACCATATTTAGTGCAGCAAAAAGGGGACACTCCACATACTGTTTATTGTTTTCTGCAATTCTGGCCCAGGGTCGAGGTTTCAAATCCCACTCGAAGAAGATACATATAGAGCTGCATTTATTTTGCTTTTATACTTCAATGTAAAAAACGTTTTTGCGACATTCTGCTTATTCGTGCAAGGAGTCTTAAAAATATATACAAATGTATTTAGAACCCCACAAACCGGGACGTCCAGGACGACATTAATCTAGGATCACTGACAAAAGAAGAAAATAGAGAGGGTGGTTTCTCTTAGCTTCCTTCATACAGAATTTCTTAATCACTCGAAATATATAGCGTCGAATATTAGGACAGTTAGTGGAAAAACGAATCGGATGTACTGTGGAAGGTAGTAGTCGTGTTGTAACAGTGGTGATCTTTGGAAATATGCCTGGGATAGACTGTGGATGAACAGAGGATGCCTCTGGCCAATATTCGAAATATGTACTACCAGACAGAACATGTGACACAAAGTGCAAGTACATATCCTATTGTTTTGCTTACGTTTAAAATATTAAATTAATACTGCTTGTTGTACTCTTATCGATCGGAGTGGATGTATTGTTTGTCAAGGTAACTATTGTTGCTGTAAATCGCTTAAAATGCAGCAAGGCGAAAATAACTGAAAGGCAGGTTCTGCAACGCTATTGAGAACGATTCGTCTTTGGAGATCACGAATTTGTTTTCTTTCTTAAATAATAATAATTATGAATAATAATCGTGATAATAATATTAGTAGCAATAGCGGAGGTGATAGTAGTAGTAGTAGTAAAGTAGTAGTAGTAGTAGTAGTAGTGGTAGTAGTAGTAGTAGTAGTAGTAGTAAAGTAGCAGTAGTAGTAGTAGTAGTAGTAGTAGTAGTAGTAGTAGTAGTAGTAGTGGAAGTGTTAGAAGTAGTAGTAATAATAATAGCAGCTGCAGAAGAAGTGATAGTAGTAGTGTTATTGTGGCAATATTTTCCTGTAAATATTTTAACTCACAACAGGTTACTGATAAGCCAAGTCTTTGTGAAAATCACGTACAGCGTCGTTTGAAGTACCTTGCAATAAAGTGACAAATCACAATGACCTATAATATCAACTACCAATATACTGACCTTTCCAACACCCTGTATACGACACACAATAACAATAACAATTCCAGATGAAGCAACCTCGTCATTAGAGCAATGTATGTGTAAGACCGTTTGAACCAAATATTCCATAAGTTGCAAATTTAGTAACTCGACGTGGAATAAGTTATCTTTGAAATAAACAAAGAAATAACGCACAGTACAAATGGTGCCAACTTATGCAAACCCATAAATTTATTTTACTTCAAGTAATATAAACAAGTCTGGCAATGTACGTATAACGAAACATTGAAGCGCATTCGTGAAACCTTTGTTGGAATGGAGAAAGAGTAAGTATTACATATCTGAGTTTGTATTTGTAGCCTTAAGTATCCAGCATGAAATGCGCATGCGCCATATTGTCAGATAAGGAGTGCCCGGCTATACCGCAGTTTTGTACATTATCTCACTAAAGAAACGACTTAAAAAGTTATTGAACTTAAAATACGTGATTTGATTTTCTATACATTTTTTGTCTGCAACATCTCATTCTAAGAAATATTGAGCGAGATATGACCAAAACGTATATTGGCCCTTATGTAAAGTACCCGTTATTGTCAGATTGTAATGACAATTTAATTTTCTCTACAGATTTTCGAAAAATTCTCAAATTTCAACTTTCATGGAAGTACGTCCTATGGGATCCGAGCTCTTTCTTGCGGACGGACAGACAGACATGAAGAAGATAAGTCACTTTTCGTAATTTTGCGGAAGCTCCTAAAACTCCTCAAATCAATAACTAACAATGAACTTCCATTTTTTAAATATAATAATATGTACCTCAAAATAGAAACGTTCTACAACAGGGTTCTTTTTTGTTTATTGAGTTTAAATTGGTATAATTATACATATGCCGATACCAGTGGTCGTGCGGTTTTAGATGTTGATCTGTGGCTGCTCGCTTGTTGGGATTTTGAGTTCGAGTCCCGCCGGGGTCATGGATGTCTGTCTCTGCTATTGTTGTACGTTGCCAAGTAGAGGTCCCTGCGTCAGTCTCATCACTAGACCACAGTAGTCCTACCAAGTGTGGTGTGTCTGAGTGTGATCGTAAGGACTCATTGAGGAGGAGATTCTAGCCCACTACGGGCTGTTGTGCCATGGAAAAAAGTAATTTGATATATTTCAACCTTCCGACTTTATTACGTGGTTTTTAAAATAATCATTCAAATATTGAGAACCTTTTTGTATTCTCAACGTTTTGGAAAGACAATCTTACAATGAAACCATAAATATTGAAATAACATATTTAAATCTTTATTTACTTACACATGAACATGTAGCTATGCCACTCGAGGACAGTGTGATATTTGCTTGAGATAACACTTAAACCAACGCATCTTCCTAGAAACTACTCTTCCTTCCCTTCTGTGCAGGTCGACCTATCAAATATTGTGATTGGCTCTTTTTACTTCATTCCTGTTGATTCTGTACAAATTCTGGACATGGGCTCTTAAATCCTACAATAATGTCCTACTGTTTATTTAGTTAACAAATCCTACAGTTTTATTACGATTTGCTGGCAACGTGAATACACAAACAAAACTCTACTGAATCCTTCATATCTTGTAATCCCTACACAGTAGTTTGTAACACCTATAAGCAATGTCATTATTATGCTACTGGAATCTCCAATATTTACGTATTTTGTTTTCACAATTGTCTCCTTCTTCATGCAACTTATGTTTGGCAAGTGTATAAATTTTGACAAATCAAACAAACACCATGAACTGTCGGAGATTTTGAAAAATGTTTTTTCAACAAATTTACAAGATAGGTAAGTCAAATGTCATTCATCCCAAAATCCTACCAACTGGGGAAATTCTGTGTGCACAACTGAGTTTTGTCAAGCAATATACAAGAGAACCACTGTGCAAATGAATAATAACCGGTCTCGAGTTTCATTGCTGTTTTCTCAGAATTCCTATTTCATTCCACTTTTTCTCCTTATAACCCCTCTCTTCGTCTGTGTAATATCGGGCCTATTGTCTACCGCCTTTCTAATTTTCTTTCGAATAAATCACATTTCATGATGTACACAACAAACTACTTTTCCTGTTTTATTTTTACAATTTGATATTCTCGCAACGAAGAGAACATAGACACCAAACACTGACAAATCTCTACGCGACTATGTAGTGTTACATCGTACAAAACAGCAGTCACCGATTTTTATCTCCTGAAGTTTTTAACAATCATTATCCATAAATAGCAATAATGGAATAGGACACGTTAGTTATTGTTTTGTCTGCGGCACAAAGTTGAATGCTATATCAAGCTTTAACTGCAATCTCATGTAACCACACAGATTTCACCAAAGTAAGACAAACAATTCAGTTTATTAAAAAACTAGCAGCGTGCTAAATTTAGGAGCGGATATCACTTAGCATTTTAGTTCAGTTAAATACCGAACATGTCTTAATTAACCCGGTATATTTCTTTATTACATTTTACATTAAAACTCTTAATTTATCTCACATGTTGCACGTATCTGTATTTTATGTCTTATGTCATTCAGAATAGCATTGACAAGTTGCTGCATAATTAACTGGTTATTCTTTAGAACAGAGAAATTTTGTGCTTTCTGTGAGGTTGGAATTAAACTTTGATACATACTTCAGATAAAACGTAGTCTTCAAAATAGTCTTTAAAACTTTGTGTGTTATTTGTGAATGATAAAGCAGTTTTTGTCCGAGATGAATATGTACTATTACCTGACCGGTCAAATACTATTGTTTGTAATAATACGCACGCCGATTACATTCGTTCGGAGCCATACAGTTTTAAAATCAGCATTCCTCCCGTAGTGAACAAGTATAGAAGAGAGGATGGTGTTATAACATCGGTGTTCGTTCTATTATGTTTAGTAAATTGTTCACCTATATAAGTGTCTGCATTTTCGTGATATATGTTTATGAATGTTATTCAAATCCATATTAGTAGCTTTTTATTTTCTATCAACAGTAATTACAGTACCACTTAAAAAATGGTTTAATACTTTACACGTACTGTGTAGTGTCTAGAAATGTATGTTGTTAAGGTAAAGGTAAAGCAGTCCCATTACAGGCCTGGACAGGCCCAGAGGGTTCCAGGAAGTTAAGGTTCCCAGATTTCGTGACAGCGGCACAGGATGGTGGTAAGGTTGTCAGCCTTATTCACCGGCCGCCTTTACCCCCAGGAAATGCACCTGGTACTCATTTCTGTTAGAGGCTGAGTCGACCCCTGGGCCATAGTGCGATCGGAAGGATTTTATGTCAATATAAAATCCACGACACCAGCTGGGATCGAACCAGCGACCTTCCGATTTGTAGCACAGCACCTTAACCACTGTGCTACCGCGGTCCCCAATGTATGTTGTTACTTATATGAAAAAAGCTAGAAATGAAAAAGTGCTGAATCTTTCTCTATAAAATTGTCACGTAGTTGGAATTTATGTTGTTGGAAAGCCAAAAGAGTAACAGATGTATTAATTAGTACAAATTACATTTCACTATAAACAATTTTTCAAGAAATGCAAGTGGTGGTGGTTTTTCACAGATACTAATTTACTAAAAAATGTTACAATTTTTGTCCGAGTTCTGCATCTTGTCAAAAGCATAACAAAATAATTTACATTGCCGTAATTCCCCAAAGCAAAACGATGGCTTTCAAAAAATAAGTAACTTTAATGTGAATTTTATTTCTACGTTGCAGCGGCGCTGCCTTTTGAACAAGAATAAAGCTGAATTTATGTGGTAAACCATTATAGCCAGACAATGAAAAAAATTTGAAATTCCGGTTGTCTCTCCTCGTTTAATAATTAGGTTATCAGTTTATTGTAACTAATTAATTTAGTTTTATGTCAGTTCCAATGTACAGTATACGAGGTTGTCATTCAAGGTGTAGGGGTAGGGATTTTTTTTAGTAATCTTTGCTAACAAATAGCACAAATTTTTAAAAAAACATGCAAATTTTGCGTTTACTTCAACAGTCCTGGCACATTTGCTTTCTTAACATCTTTAGCTTATCAATTCGTAAAAGCAACCTTTGCACTTTGCATCTTTATGTGGTATGGTACAATAGTTAACAGAGTTCAGTTTTTATTGCACAATTCGTGGAACTGCTCGCCGCTTAACACCTGGTTGTCACGTGCATAGTCATCTCTCTCATATACATGGCACTATTCTTACATTTCTCTCTTTTTATTTTCCCTTTTACGCTTTACTTCTTTAAATATTTCTCTATGATTCTTATGTTTTATGTGTAAATTTTAATATTTTTATACGTTAATTCCACATTCATATCTAGCCACTTTCATACAAATATCTTTTGTCGACGTTCTTGCTTCTGGACATCTCATAACATCATCATACTTAATATAGAGGAAAGCCTGCTTTATCTTTTCGAAGCTCTACTACTTTTATTTTCCAAACGTAATTTTCAACCAAGCTACCCATTTCTTTCTCTTCTAGTGCCCCATCCACATTTTTCTCTGCCCCATACATACTAAATATTTTGATAAAAAAAACTTTCTGGGCCTTTTCGACAATATGTTCTGACCTTCTACATCACTTCATTGTCTTATTCTCTTACGTAATTTACAGGTATTCATGTCTTGTTAATGTATGACTTAAAATCCACTCCTTTACAAATCTGAATCGAATTATCTGAAGTCAAACCATGACAATGAGACTATTTTAAATCTGACCTTCTACATTTTAGGCTGCAAACACTGTTAACTTTAGGCTACACAGCAACTAAACAAGAGATTTAGAGTCGACCATAATTAATTCTAGTGCTGTTGCTAGGATATGGACATAAACTTTAGGACATGAAATAAGAGTGAAGAGTGAAGCTTTGAATCGTATTTTAATAGCGTACGGCACTAAAATGATCAAATAGCCTCATTTTAAATGCAGTCGAAAATCACCCTATTCTTTGTCATTCACGTGGGATAAAATGCAAACTTACGGACGTTGTGGTTCCGCGCAGAAAGGGGTGCAATGCTACATGTAAATTACTCCATTATATTTTTCTGAGATATCCAGGCTTGAAATGTTGTGAAAATTTCTCGCAAAATTTCGCAGTATCAGACTTAATTAAGTTTTAAAAGCGGCGTCCGAGTTATTTTAGGAGTACAGATGGAAGGACCGGCCGATATTTTTTATACGAGCTGTCCAGCGATGCGAACATATTTATAAAAAAACTGCGGGTAGAATTGCTTTACGTTCATTTTACATGCAGATGTTATTTTTAAAAAATCAGCTAATCTATTGGTTTATTTTTCTATGGACACTTACGGGGCTATCAATAAAAGGAACAGACTGTCCCTTAAGAAGCTAACAGTTCTCAGTTGTTCAATAAATTTTCCACGTTTTATTGGAACCGAAATTCTTCACCATATACACTACCGACCGACAGATTCGATATCCTGCTGGAGATAAATACGGTCGACAGCCTCCTATTCAAATACTCTAAGACATATTTCATTATTTTTTCCTAATTACATCTCAATTTTCCAGGTTTTTTATTTCTTTGAAATTTTCTTAACAAAAAGCTTATATACACACTTTCCCATGCGTGCTATATGCCCTGTCAGCCCATCCTAAGTACATATATCGCAATAAATTTTGCCAAAGAGCAAAATTTAAGTAGCTTGTTACGTTTGGAATTTCTTCAAGCTCCGCGCTGTTACAGGCCTACCAAGTGTTGAAAAGGAAGTTATAAAGATAAAGAAATCATTTTATGTTTATTTTGTGATATAGCAAACTCAGATCAAGAGATGCAATTTCATAATTAAATTACAGACACCACATAAGATGGTTACGAAAAATTAACAAAGTAAATTCTAAATTTCATGCCTTGTTGACCGTGCGCTTCAATTTAATCCTATAAAGAAAAATCAACTTGATGCACAACTTATTATTAGTATATTTCGTAAATCTCTACATGTTTCGGGCGTATCTAGGTCCATCATCAGGAGGTACAAACTACGTATACAACAATTGTTACTTATTATTCTTTTTAGGTGACTGTTTGTTGTCCTAATTGGATTCCAATCCAAAAGAATAATAAGTACCAACTGATGTATACATACGGTTGTATCTCCTGATGATGGGTCTAGATACGCCTGAAACATGTACAGGTTGACGAAATATACTAAGAATAAGTTGTGCATCAAGTTGGTTTTTCTTTACACGAAAGTAAATACTATTCCGATAGAGACCGGGCTAGAAAACGGATGACTTAGAAATCGGTGTTCGACTTCCGGCAGAACAAGAATCTCTTTATCTTCTTCAAAACACCCATGTCTGAAATGGGGCCCACTCTAAAAATCCTATTCAAAAGCTATCTGGAGCTAACTTCTCGGAGAAAAAGAGACTGGTGCGTGAAGCAGGCAGCTCAGCTGCAGTTGGTGCCAGGATTACGAATGCATGAGTGTGTAAACCCACTCCCCTCTATGTCTCCGTAGCATGGTGCTTAATTAGTAATAAGCACAAACTTGATATTCTTCATTATGTTTACCACAATATTAATAATAACTTTATAGACAATTTATAACAAATAAACATATAGCCCTATAATTAAAGCAACAACTGTATACAACTCACATACCAATGATTAGGATTAGGACACCTTTCGCAAATAGTTTCAAAACTTACCAATCAGGTCACCAAATCTATCTTGAAACCGGTTACAATCCATATGTAGCAGAAAAAAATTCAAGAAATTATTTCACATACTAACACGTCACTATCGCAGTATTGAAAGAATGACAACAGGAAAGCGTATACCAACATCTTACCTAAACCAACAACAAATGTGTACTACCGTTGCACCCCTATACTTTGCTCATTTTCACCCCTCAAAAGATTTCACTTCTATATGGCGGGATAGGGAGAACAGTTATGCCGTATAGAAGTAACTCCCGTAAACACTGGGGGTTGTTTGGTGCAGTCTGCTACCATCCTGATAACACCCTACAACCGTCCTCGTCGCCAAACATACCCTTATAAAAACGCCCTGCACTTAATGGTTTGCTACTTCCAATTCTCTTGTACTTCATTCAGGCTACCACGATGCAATATTGCTCCTCACGGAAATAACAAAACGTGATAAAAGACCAAGTTTTTAAGTTTCGGTGGTCTTCAAAGTATTTGACAACGCTGGAAGTTGAGCCTTATGGGTGTGCTGATTCCTTCGGTCTTGATTCTTGTCATAACTATGTTGGATCAGAAACAGTAAGCATTTTTCCAAGCTCTTGCTACACTTCCTTGTCAATTTGTCTCAGTTACTTACTTACCCTTTGGCTGTACGGCCCTCTCATAGCCTTGGCTTCCTTAATTACAGAAACCCATTCTTCCCTACTGACTGCCTTCAGTCGCCAACTCTTAACCTTCGTCTCCCGCAGATCCTTCAGTATATCTTCCACCTATCGCAATCTAGACCATCATCATCATCTTCTTCTTCTTCTTCTCCTTCTCCTTCTCCTTCTCCTTCTTCTCCTTCTACTTCTACTTCTACTTCTACTTCTACTACTACTACTACTGCTACTACTACTACTGCTACTACTACTACTACAACCCTCTGGCTTGCTCTGAAATATTTTCTGAATTCTGTTCACGCCCTAACATTCTACTTCTTTAAGATTTCAATATTGCTATGGTATCTAAGCTTAAGTCTTCCAAGTGATCCATTTTCTTCAAGTTTTCCCCCCACACGTCCCCTATTTCCGGTTCATATCATCCTCCTTGATTCAGGCACACTTCAGTTTTACAAACTTTTATAATTATATGAATGTTTTAAATAAAAGTCATGCTACCTGATGAAAGTCACAATGCTCTGAATATAAGATTTCCCCTTTTCTAGTATCCGAAACATGTTTTTCTTTCTCCTTTTAGCGACTGAAATATTTAGCTGTAATACTCTGACACACTCAAGTAGTATAACACGTATTTACTCACAATAACCAAACCTTACTCGGATATTTGGCAGTCATATGAATGACGTTACTATATGTACGATATTTTACATATAATGAGTTAAGTGTAGTGAGTGTGGCTATAAACTCACAAAATGTTTTGAGCGTTACTAAATCAACACGTGAAATGATTTCTGCGATATCTCATCAAAAATAGCCCCAATGTAAAACCAATAAAAATGAGTGAGAAATGTGCTATTTCCCACACCACCTCTTTACTGCTGCATAAAAATATCTACTAACTATAAAGTACATATAATCGAAACTCCTGACAAGATAATAATTTTAGTACTTTTTTACAGCACGTAACATTACCGAATCAGAAGACCTGGAAGATAGGAGCATTCAGTCAGAAGGTTTCCTTTTAACGTCGTCAGCGTGACGCATATTGCAGTTTCTTAGTTTTTAAAGTTTCTGTGGGGTTCTCTTCGCCTATAGCGCTGAAACCTAAGTAATTACAGCTAGTATAGCTCTATTATGGCCTTCTTTCATGCAATGAGTTTCAACAAATTATGTAATTTTAACATATATTACAAACTTTAAAATACAGACCAGTATTACCACCCACGCATTTAATAATTTCCACATAATTTATGGCATAATTTAGGGAATAATCTATTACGTCATTTATAATATGTTTTAGCTAAAATAATTGAAATGTGTTTTATGAATTTGACACAATTCTGAACATGCTTTGTTGAAGCAGGGAACGTCGTGGTTTGAAAATATATTTTACACTCTACGGGTGTAAATTTACAAATAATATTGCTACACCGCTGGTAGGTGCATTACTTGCATAATCTCACCTGAATTTCCTTCCGCACTTCCGGCCAGAACCTCGACACTTGTATAAGATTTATGAAGTAAGCAAAGTAAGTTGTAGAGACAGTAAATATATAACAACAATTATGTCAGATAACCTGACAACAGAACTATGTGGGTAAAAAAGGTAATTCAGTGCCATTACAGGCTCGAGGTGCCCAGAGGGTTCCAGGAAGTTACGGTTCCCAGATTGCGTGACAACGGCACAGGATGGTGGTAAGGTTGTCAGCCTTACGCACCGGCCGCTTTTTACCCCCAGAAAATACTCCTGGTACTCATTTCTGTTAGAGGCTGGGTCGACCCCATGGCCATAGTGCGATCAGAAGGATTACGTCAATGAATAATTCCAATGACACCATCTGGAATCGAACCAGCGACCTTCCGATTTGTAGCGCAGTACCTTAACCACTGTGCTACCGCGGTGAATTATGTGGGACTCCGCACGAATTCCAGTTAAAAAAAAGAATCCACTGCATAAACAAGAGCTCTATTAATTGCCAGAATTCGTACCATCGTGCTGTTGAACATTCAGAAATAAACCTTCAAATAGTCTGTCCAATACTAATAGGTTTATTCGAAAAGACAGGCAATGTACGTATAATGTAACAATGAGGAGCGTACTTCCAACCATGATTGCAATGGAAAAGCAGTAATTATTACATATTCTGAGTGTGTGTTTTTAGCATTATGTATGCAGAATTCAATATGCATGCGCATCATCTATGGCCTGTCCGGCTCTACAATATTTTTTCGCATTGTCTCATAGAGGCAAAACTAAAAAAAAAAAAAAGAAGTTTTTTTTGTTTAAAACGTGTGTTTTGATTTTCTGTATAAACTTGTTTCAAAAATTGCTCGTTCTAAGAAGAACTGAGCGAGTTATGACCACAAATGTACATTAGTCTTCATGTAAAGTACCCGTTATTCTTGTCAGATTTTAATTGAAGTGGAACTGTCTCTACGGATTTTCGAAAAATACTCAAATATCAAATTTTATTAAAATTCGTCCAGCGGGATTCGAGTATTTCCATGCAGACAAACGTACATACAAGATAACGTAATAGTCACTTTTCGCAATTTTATGTAGGCGCCCAAAAACTTACAACATGTTTTTAAATAAACATATTTGCGTTGGAGGAATTATTTAAAGAGATGTTATTGAAAAGGTCTCATATTTCAGGCTGTCGGTTTATATAGATATAATATCAGCTATTCTCAAGTATTACCTCCTGATATGAGTGGAGAAATGTACGAAATATTTTGTAATATGAAATTTTAAATTCAAGTCTGACGTCTCATAACAAATCATAAAAACGTGCCAAACATATTTTAAAATATTTATATTTTATATTTATGTTTATTGGACCGTGCATCATCTTGATAGTTGAATAAAGAGAGACCAACTTGATGTCACTTGCTTTTTTATTTCATTATTTAATGCTCAACATGTTTCGGATGTTAATACATCCATCC
>Ga0123354_10006372_pt1 | contig 17513 bp, 18 predicted proteins | sample TergutLab28metaG_2_FD_97872 | JGI IMG/M metagenome (GOLD analysis project Ga0123354, IMG submission 97872) | Labiotermes labralis P4 segment gut microbial communities from Petit-Saut dam, French Guiana - Lab288 P4 | ecosystem: Host-associated > Arthropoda: Insects > Digestive system > Gut ...
CCATGGTGCAGAGTCCTTCTTGAGAAGCTAACTGGTTTGCAGCTAGTCAAGAAATTCCCCGTATTTCACGGAACCCGAAGGTTCATTACCGCACTCACAAGCGTCCGCCACCTGTCTCTATCCCGGACCAGCCCATTCCAGTCCATATACACACATTCCACCTCCTGGAGATACATCTTAATATTATCCACCCATCTACGCCTAGGTCTCCCCAGTGGTCTCTTTCCCTCCGGTTTCCCACCAAGACCCTATACGTCCCCCTCTCCTCACCCGTACGCGCCACATGCCCAGCCTATCTCATTATTCTCGATTTTATCACCCGCACAATATTGGGTGAAGAGTACAAAACATTTAGCTCTTCGATATGCAATCTCCTCCATTCCCCCGTTACCTCGTCCCTCCTACGTCCAAATATTATCCTCAACACCATGTTCTCAACACCCTCAACTTCCCATCCTCCCGCAATGTCAGCGACCAAGTTTCAAACACATCAAAACAACAGGCAAAATTATAGTTCTATATATCTTGATCTTTAAATTTTTGGATAGCAACCTGCAAGACAAAAGGTTCTGCACCGAATGATAGAAAGCATTTCCTGACCTAAATCTGCTCTTAATTTCTTCCGGAATAGAATTTTGATTTGTTAAAGAAGTTCCCAAATATTCATACTCTTCATCCCTCTCGAAGGTACTATTATCAATCCTCACACTCTGAGTTTATATTACTTATATAATTTTAAATTACATTATATTAAACTGTTAAATGTTATGATGTGGAAACACAATGAACCATATTGTACCTTTGTATTCTTGTAATAATATCACCCTAAGGATGGCCGAAATAGCGGCCAATCATATTGTGAAAATTATTATATCCACAACACTGAAATGAATTTTGTAGGATATTTGTACATTATGAGCCTGATTAATACATAGATTATGGAATATATTCAAATACAGTCTATCTGTGCGAAACGTGTAACATAATATCACAAGACCAAAAAATTGTGCTCCTAAATTTATTAAACAGGTACTCTGAGCCACAGGCGTCTACACGTACCACACCTGAGACATTTTGTTCTGCACCTGCAGCACTGCAGTAATACGAATTTGCACACTTAAATATGAAATGGCGTCTCCTTTTAGATGTCAGGTACGCAGCTTCAAACACGTAACTCTGAGATCTCTAAATGAGAAATTATCAGAAACGAAATTACGTAGACCTCATGTATTTCTATTCGATTTTTTGGTCGTCTTGCAGAAAATAATATTGAATTTTCCATTCAAACAAAATAACAAAAAAAAACACTTAAAATTTTAAGATATTTGTGAGGTACGGTATGTGGAAATTATAATGCTAGTAGAGAGGCTCCGGGTTTGCCGGCTCCGCCCACTTTTTTGACGTCACGACCACGCGACCAATCACAGCAAAGCACCCCCTTTCCCGGCCTTCTGACATCACGGCCAGGCCCCGCCCCTTTTCTGCGCGACCAATCACATCAAAGCAACCCCATAGAGCGAACAATCACAGTAAAGCGCCCCCCACCACGCGACCAATCACATTAAAGCACCACAACCACCGACCCTGTGACCTCACGGCCAGGCACCGCCCCTTTTCTGCGCGACCAATCACATCAAAGCACCCCCATAAAGCGACCAATCACGGTAAAGCGCACCCACTAGGCGACCAATCACATCAAAGCAGCCCCACCACGCGATTAATCACATGAAAGCGCCCCCACAGAGCAACCAAAAACATCAAAGCACCCTACCTCTAAGCGGCCAATCATATCAAAGCACCCCATAAAGCGACCAATCGCAGCAAAAGGCCAACACCACCGACCCTATGATGTTACGGCTGGTTCCGCCCCTTTTTACGGTACCAATCACATCAAAGCGCCCCCAAAAAACGGCCAACCACGTCAACGCGCCTTACCCCACGAAACCAATCACAGTAAAATGACCGCCATTGAACTTATGGCGTTACGGACCGGCTCCGACCAATTTTTATGCGACTAACTCTATGATACCTGAACCTAGGTAGCCCTAATTAATATGTAGTAGCGTAATTGATATGCAAATTATCTACTTGATATTCATGCGTTCTATTTTGATATATAAATAATGTAATTAAAACTTATACGTTCTTTTATTGTATTGCAATTATGCAGATTATTTTAGTCCCAATTGTAATATTTGTAGATCGGTAGACTTTGACATAAATTAGGATGAGCGCTATCTTACAATAAGAAGTACGCGTACATTTTTCAATATGACAACCAGAGCGGTGTGTTTACTTTTTACAATACGGCGGGAATTTTTAATTTATAACCTAACTTTTTACAATATGGTTGATATAGCACGCTACTTTTAAATATAACTAAGCATGCGAGAGGACAAGATATAGCAAGGGAGGGATAGTATTTGCCTCGGGGGTAAGCACGGTTGAACATGCACACAAGGTCGTCAACAGCAGTGAGTGCTGAGTCACTACGCCTTGGGCTAAACTCATTAACATTCCTTTAGGCAGATAACATCACAAACCCACTTAGACACATGTACATGCCTCAGGCCATACTCATTAGTGTTAGAGGTCACTTAGCTGACTTGTAATATTCACCCCCTCAGGCCAAACCCATTAGACAGATAAAGATCACAAAAGCCATTAGTGAAACCATTAGGGGTGAGATATAAATTGTTATACGCGACCCCTACTGAAATATTCTGAACATGCTTCCGAATTGGTGAGACCTCTGCTCCGTTACCAAGGTTGAATTTTACGAGACGTGTCGACGCTACCTAGTTCGATACCTGTCGTAGCCTGCGCTACTGTGTTCGATACAGTCTTCGATACCTGTTGCCTGCAGCAGGCTGCGGAACTAAGTTTAATACTTAATTTCATGTAAGTGGTATAATTACAAATCGAAATATAATGGCTAAGAAAGTGTTTCTTAGTAGTGAGAGAGCTATTCCACCTGCTCAGACACCCTCTGTAAGCAGGGAGGAAATAGCCTCTACTAGTAGGAACAACCCGTTGTCGGAACAGCTACCCTTAATGATTTTGGATGAGACCGCAATACCTTTTACCAAAATTTAAAGCGACCGGGCGTAGACCGCTAATCAAGTTTAATTCCCCGGTTGAAGAGCAAAACCCCGGTACCTATTTGAAGGAATGCATTACAGCATTGACAGATTATCTAGTCAATGACGTGCCAGGTAGAGATTTGGTGGGTTTGAGAATCCGCAATACTGAGAACGTAGAGGATAAAGTGGTTGGTATCAGTTTACGTCGCCGCGACCAGCTTACACCTGATGTGGTCTGGGCCGTACTCGGAAAAGTGATTCAGAGCAATTCTAGGTTTGGTCTGAGTGACCGTCTCGAAGTACATCTGGATCATGTAAGTATGCCTGCTGGTAAGGGTACAGTTAGGGCGAAGGGGCGGTCATTGAATGTTATTAAAAAGAGTATCGTTACAGTTAAGGCGGCTCTCAATTGTTTGGCTTATGCACTTATTATCGCTATGGCTCGTGTTAATGGTGACCCAAAGTACCAATCAAATAGGGATGGTAGAGGGTTGAAGAAACCTGCTGAAGATCTCCTGAAGGCTCCCGGTGTTGATCTATCTAATGGCGGAGGCTTTGAGAAACTCCAGCAGTTTCAAGACCACCTTTCGGACTACCAAATTATTGTGTTTGACGGTTTGAAACCCGATAGGGTTATGTTTAGTGGAAAATCACGTTCGGCCAAGAAATTACATTTACTATATGATCGGGCAATGAGCACTACAATGTAATCACCAACCTTAAGGGTGCTAAGGCGAAAAAGAACATATGTAACGGGTGTTATACATTATACGACTTTACGCACAAATTTGACAAAGTTTGCTCCCTGTGTACTGCTACACCACCTTGTACTAAGGATCAGGCCATGTATTGTAGTACATGCAACAGATGGTTTCTCAGTGAGAAATGTTTTCAGAATCCTTTAACGCTGAAAGTGAAAGGCAAGCTAGTATGCCAGTGGAGACAAATATGTCGAAATTCTATTTATTCGGTAACTGGTGATTCGAAGCATGAATTTTTTAAGAAATTTTGTAATATTTGTAATAAGAAGCAAACTTCAGGCCATTTTTGCTACGTGGCTCCACTGAAGCCTAGCAAGTTGTCAGACATGTTGTTGTAAGTTTTCTTCGATGAGGAGTGCACACAAGACCTTGAGAAGCGTGATGGGTCTTTGGAACATGTACCGAACCTCATATGTGCTCAGCAAATTTGTTCTAAATGTGAAGCCGTAGATGAATTGAGCGTCGATTTGAACATTGTGGGAGGTATGTCCATGCGTACTGGCAAGATTTCGTAGGTAAATTTATTGATTATCTCTGGCAGTCCCGACCATTCGCGGAAAAGTTTATGTTATTTCACACAACCGTCGTGGATACGACGCACAGTTTCTTCTTAGAAGGTTTCTTAAACTGAGATAGGCCCAGCATTTGATAATGAACGGAAGCAAAATTCCTAGTATGGTTGTGGAGAACCTCCACTCTCTATATTCAATTAACTATTTGCCAGTGAGTCTAAACAGCGTGCCCAAATCATTTGACCTCACATGCAAAGAGGTGTACTATCGCCACTTCTTCAACAATGCCAACAATTTGGATTATGTGGGCTCTCATCCCGAACCCATGTTCTATAGGGCAGACTTTATGTCTGGTGATGAACGAACCCAATTTTCGGTCTGGTATGAGGGGGTAAAGGACAAAATTTTTTAACAATATGGAGGAAATGTTGGCCAACTGCATGGACGATGTCAAGGTACTAAGGCAGGCATGCTGTACTTTTCGGAATTTGTTTTTCAAATTGATCAAGATGGACCCCTTCCGGCAAGTCATTACAATATCTTCCATTTGCAACAAGGTGTTCCGGACCATGTTTCTGAAACCAGATTCTGTAGTTATTATCCCGAGATGGGGCTACCGAATGGGGAATCGTAAGTCTGTTCAGGCTCTTCAATGGCTGGCGTACACTGGTCGGACGCGTAATAATGTTTCTCATGCCGGTAATGGGAGGGAAGTTCGTTTGGCTGGGGTACCCAATGGGAAGAGACGAATGAAGTCTTTCAGTACCTATGTTGCTTTTGGCATGGGTATTTTGCATGCTCAATCCACACAAACCCATTGGTAGGACCGAGGAATCTTTGGAGAACAGGTATGAGGAAACTAAAGCGAGGTTGCAGAAAATCTAAAACGCTGGTTATAAGGTTGTTTCGATATGGGGGTGCGAGATTAGAAAACTGTTGAGTGAAAATCCCGGCCTTGAAAATGAACTTTGCTGGCTCCCCTATGTGAAGAATTTTCCATAAATATTCGAGATGCCTTTTACGGGATTAGAACCGAAGCTACTAAAAGATATTATAGAGTCAAGGAACGGGAGAAGATCCACTATGAGGACGTTATAAGTCTGTACCCCTAGATTTGTAAATATGGCAAGTTTCCCTTCGGCCACCCGAAGGTGTACGTGGGTTCACACTGTCCCCCTGACTGGTTGGATAGGGAGGGTATTATACAAATGTAAGGTTCTGCCTCCTAGGAAACTTTATCATCCGGTTTTCCGTACAAAAGCAACTCCAAAGGAATGTTCCCCTTGTGTTCTGCTTGTGCCGACACAATGAATCAAGGTAATTGTAACACTCTGATGAGGAGCGGTGTATAGTTGGTACATGGGTAGTGGATGAAGTCCGCAAGGCTGTAGAGATGGGTTATGATGTAATGGACGTGTTTGAATTTTGGGAATATGAGGTGACGTGCTTTGACAACGACACCAATAGTGGAGATCTGTTTATAGAGTACGTAAAAATGTCCTTAAAATTGAAACAGGAACCATCCGGCAACCCATCCTGGGTCAAAGTGAAGACGACAAGGACAGATACATTGAGGACTATCGGCTCGTAGAGGGAATTGCTCTAGACTAGGCATCCATTTAAAAAATGCAGGGCTACGAACTTTGGCTAAACTCAAATTGAACTCAAATTGGGGCAAATGGGCACAGAACGAAAACAAGACCCAGACTACTATTGTGAACTCAGAGAAAGTTTTACGAGCTCTTCTACGTCCGGCTACTGAGGTTACAAACGTCATATTTCTGAACGATGACGCGGCATAGGTCTCTTGAAAATACTCCTAAGACAACGTAGCTGTAGGGAAGAATGTTAACGTGGCGGGAGCTGCCTACGTGACAACCCAAGCTCCGCAAAAACTGTACGAGTATCTGAGTAAGTTTGGGGAGTCTTTTTTGTACTGTGATACAGACTAGGTCATCTTCATTCAGAAGGAAAATGACCCCCCAAAAGTCAAAACAGGGGATTATCTGGGCGACCTCACAGTTGAGTTAGAGGAGTATGGCTCTTGCTCCTTTGTAGAAGAATTTGTGTCAGGTGGTATAAAAAACTATGCCTTTTACCGTATTTTGCCCTTCGACCGGAAAACGTGCAACAAAGTGTAAAGTGAAGGGTATAACATTGAATTATGAGAATTCAAAAGTTGTAAACTTCACCACCTTGAGGGATATGATACTAGAAAACGCCCCGCCAGTGCATGTACACAATCCGCGGAAGATCAAGCGAAAACATGGCGATGTAGTGGTTTCAGAACCCGAGACGGAGTACAAGGTCGTTTTTAAGAAGCATCGGCTTATGGGCAATTTTGACTCCCTTCCTTATGGATATTAGGTTATTTATTTATTTACTATTAAGAAGTATAAATAGGGGTGTTTTATGCATTAAATTTCATTTCATATTATGACTTTGAAGCTGAATCATCCATTCACGCTAACCGTTGCAGGACCAAGCAGTTGTGGTAAATCTACTTTTGTTATACGATTGTTGGAGTGCAGGGAGCAACTAAGTGACCTTGCGTTTGAAAACATTGTGTGGTATCATAGTGAAAATAACGCCCCGCATCATCTGAAAAGCGTATCATTTGTTAAAGGAGTACCAGACTTTGTAAACCCCGAAAATATACCTACGCATATAGTGTTGGATGATTTGATGGACTCTGCCTATTCTACAAAAGTGAGCCATTTATTTACCAAAGGATCACATCATCCTAACATTAGGCTGGTACTAATTACACAAAACTTGTTTCACCAAGTCCACCATCGCGTGATATTTTTTAAATGGCAAGTAAATAGTTGAGTTTAAGAATTCTAGAGATTGTGCACTTGGACCGACAAGTCTACCCCGAAAACATTTCAAATTTTCACAAGACGTACCTACAAGTGTGTAAACATCCGCAGACGTATTTATTCTAACACTTGACACAATCCATTAATGATCTTTAGAGATTTGGAACAAAGATTATTCCGGGGAAAACTTCAGAAGTGTTTGCACCTGTTCGAGGTAATTAACCAGTTGAAGTCGCAGCTACACTTCTTTCACAAATTTAAAGATGCTAAACCCCAACCCAGACGTGCGTTACTTGCATCTGGCGGCGACGACTTGATAAAAACTATTGTCGAGTGTGCAATAAATACGCTAAATGGAAATCATAAACTATCCAAAGAGGAAAAGAGTAAATTGAGTAAATATAAGAATCGTTTACGTGAGTTAAATGATCCAAAGATTAGTTTCAAAACTAAACGGAAAATTTTAATTAATAAAAGGGGGTTTATAGTTCCATTGCTCATAAGTATTTTGCCGGTTGTAATAGGAACACTAATTAAAAACTGTTAACTAATGGCGTTGAAACAAATAATTTTAGTTCCTCCGGAATTGTGAGAAAACCTTCGTCAAACAACACTACCACCAACGCCGGTTAAAGAAATTCTTAAAACTATAGAAGAAAGTTATAACAAATGGACCCAAGTTCGTCTTCATCAAGACTCATACTTGAAAACTAAAAAAAAAAAAAACGGGAACTCATCCCTATTCCCATTATAGAAGCTGGTAGTGCAGAACCGAGTTTTAAAAATAAAACCCAACGGAAACGTATAATCGGTTCAGTGCCTGTGTTTAAAACGGAGTCTGAATCAGAAACCAATGTTTCACCTGTGCATTCAGAGTATATTCGAAACGTTTTGAGACGTAAAGTGGCGCACGACCCTACGTTTGGCGTGTATGAAGATGATACTGACGGTTCTTTTGAAACAGGGCCTTCAAGTTTTAAATATAAAGATAAACACGTATGTATAGATGGTAGAAAGTGCAAGGCAACTCAGGGACTGTGTAAATTGTTAACAAAATCTAAACCTGATATAAACGCAGTCACTCTTCAAGAAAGACAAGCGTATAAACAAATAAAGTTGCAGTCTAACGCGCATACAGTTAATTATAGCCCCAAAGGTAAGATTAAATCCAACAAAGGGACTTAAATATGGCAGTTTATTTCGTACTGTTTACCGACAAACACGGAGTACCTTGGGAATCGGTACAATAATAATGTATCTGGTTAAAGTTTATTACGAAACTAAACACGCAGCAGGGTTTGGTTCAGTATCAAAGTTGGTAAAGGCCGATAAAAATAATAAAAGAGATGTAGAAGAATGGTTGTCGGGTCTGGACAAGTACACTTTACATAAACCAGTAAGGGCGAGGTTCCCTCGAAATCAATATACGGTAACAATATTGATGATGTTTGGGAAGTGGATCTTGCAGATTTAAGCTCCCTCTCGAAATACAACGATAAGTACAAATACCTCTTAAACGTAATTGACATTTTCACGATGCGCCTGGAGCGTAGCTCTAAAGGACAAGACTGCTACATCCATTACTACAGCTTTAAAATATTTATTTCAAAATAGAAAAACCAATTAGTATACAATCGGACAAGGGTACTGAATTTGTTAATGCAACTGTACAGCAGTACTTCAAACGTCAGGGTGTAAGTTTTCATACGACTTACAACCCCGACGTAAAGGGCGCCATTGTGGAACGCTTCCAGAGATGTTTACAGTCCAGGATATATAAGTTCTTCACCAAGAATAACACATACCGTTACTTGGACGTCACAAATAAACTTGTAATAGGTATTAACAGCTGTGTGCATTCCACAACAGGCATGCCTCCAAGCAAAGCCACCCCTTTCAACACTTACTCAGTGTGGCGAAAGGTGAACAACCTGAGGGCTAAAATTCATCAAAGTCGTGTTAAATTTAAAGTAGGAGATCTTGTGATAATAACGAAAGAGAAAGTGAGGTTTGCCAAGGGGTAAGAACAAACATTTTCAAAAGAAATATTCCGTGTTGTTAAGGTTATTCATCGCGTGCCCCAACCTGCTTATGAACTATCAGACTTGCAGGATCGGCATGTCGAAGTTCAGTTTTACAATTACTAGCTTGTCAAAGTTACTGTATCGCCCGAAACCGAGTTCCAAATAGATAAAATAGTAGGCACACGTAACAATGATGGTATTAAACAACATGTTGTCGTGTGGAGAGAATACGACGCGACGTTCAATTCTTGGATAAACGCGACCGATATCAAGAAATTATAATGGATCACTTTTACGTAACATTGCCTTCAGACAGTTCCGGTTACTATTTCCAGGCCAACACAATAGCCGAGTTTAGAACCAAACTGGCTACACCACTCGAGTTGGAACAAGGTAAATGCGAGGTTGGCCTAATCGAAATTTTTTATCCTAAAGGGTAAAAAAAAGGCCCTTGCATAATACATTTCGCTTAGATTCGGAGGAAATCATATTTCCTATAATACACTATGAATCTGTATTTGATCCTCTCACAAATATACCTCAATTTTACGAACATTCCAAAAACGAAAATTTTGTCTGTATTTTCAGCAACTATATAAACAAATATCAGAAACAAAGTGAAGAGCTTTTTAATTCATGTCGCGGGGAAAATTCCATCATGGTTAACAAAAATTTAGTTTCTTATTTCTCTGGGCGTGTGTATAACGGTATTCACGATTCAGTAGAAACAATTATGAACCCTGCTAATTGCCGTTCTTCCACAGTGAACCTATCCACAAAAGACAATTTTAACTTTGCTCAGCCTGAACCCTTATACATTTACACAGATATTATCAAATCAAATTTGGTTGTAGATTCTTATGTGCAACTACTAACTTCCTTGCACTTCCCATCGAACACGGGTTATCATAGATTTGACTACCCATTATACAAGCCAGTGGAACAGTCCTTTATAGAGTCAATTACGATTCCTTTAGTTATAAAAACTGGTGAAAATGTGTTTGAAGATAGCGATATTCCATACTTGGTAATATTACACTTTAAAAAGTAGTCCTCTGCGTAATGAGTTTCAGTATGATACTTACATTGGATCGATAGGCACGGTACTACGTCAATCAAATTGTCAGTGGTGAGATTGGTACTGTTTACGGGGCTAGCTTCAGGATGTAGAAGTGTAACGGAATAGGGTCCTTCTTGAGAGGGCTGTTCCGTTTTGTAAAACCTTTATTGTATTCAGGTGCAAAAGCGGTCGGAAAAGAGGCGTTCAAAACAGGTTCCAATATAATTACTGATATTCTTAATAAGGAACCAGAACAGCCTGTGGATGCTATTTTCAAAAATCGCTTCAGTGAAGCAAAGGGTAACCTCCAAGAAAAGATTAAAAAGATGACGGGGCCTGGCTTGGATTTAAAAAGGAAGCGCAAGTCGGAAAAAGTTTAGTCTCGAGGCAAACGTAGGAAGGTGAAGGATATGTTCACAGAAAATTAATGGAGTACTTAAAGTCGGGGCTTGACATCTTCCTGAAACGCAGTATTCAAACATCTGTCGTAAATAGTCACACCTTTACATACAAACCTTTTGTGCCAGCAGACAACCCCGCCCTGTTCGAATTTAATTGATCGGGCCATAGCGATTACTACATTGATTTAAATTCTGTTCGTCTACTCTTGCGTGTTAAACTTGGATCAGATATAGAAAGTTGACAACTTGCTAAATTCAATGTTTTGTTCTCTCACTATCTCGCTAAACGGTAAACCAGTTACTCTTCACGAGACGAACTATCCTTACAAGGCTTACGTCGAAAAGCTTCTAAAGTACGGTTCTGGCGCGTCTGGCACGCATCTAGTCTACAGCTTTTGGTACCTCGATTCGTCTCGAGAACTCAAAGACTACAGTGGTTACGTCAGACCGTTAAATTACCTTAGCAGCGGTAACACTATTGAACTATATGCTGACTTGTTCAATTCAGATAATAACTAAATTAATTAACGGTGTTGACATGAACAATAAACTTACACGTGCACGAGAATCGTTTTATCTTTTAGCCCCTTCAGACGACAACAAAGTGCGTATGAAGACCTTGGACGCTACTGTTTTACCACTCAAGTCGAATTGAAACCCCTCTTCTAGTAGCTCATGCTAATGTTTTAGCTATGAAGCGCAAAGCACATTATCCTGTTACACATACTCAGATTAAAATATTTACAGCGGGTTCTGGGGCCCAGCAAGTCTCTATAGATAATGCATTCCTTGGACCAATTCCCGAAAGGATTCTCATTAGCATTCGTTAAAAACACAGCATTCGTTGGTTCTGCCAGTACGTATCTATTCCACTTTCATCTTTATGATAGGACGAATCTTGTGCTATTCGTAAACGGAGTTCCGAACCCTTCCGAACCGCTGATAATTGATTGCTCTTCAACCTTTGGTGCTACCAGGGCTTACGAAATACTATTTTCAAGTACGGGTATCCATCACGACTACCGTGTTCACATAATTACACTGGATATGTTCACAAAGTGTTTCTACGTATTAGGATTTGACCTAACACCTGATAGGGATGCTGAGAAAAGCATATAAGTTTACCTCGTCAAGGAAATGTGCGTATATAGTCACGCTTCAAAGAACCGCTGCCTGAACCTGTGACATGCATTTTGTATGCTGAATTCCCAGGATACATAGAAATTGACCACTCTAGGAACGTTGCAGTAGAATGAATACCATTCAAATTCCTAAAGTTTTAACTAAACTTGTAAACTACTTTCAAGGAGTGTATCCATTAGATCTTTTACAATCCACACTTATAAGGCCCGCGATAATTGCCATTAGCCTTGATAAGCATTATATGCCCGGCTCGCATTGGGTAGCTCTCTGTTTTTCCGACTATGGGTAGGCCGAGTATTTTGATTCGTACGGACTACCGCCATTCAAACTTGAAATCATTGCATACCTGCAGTGCCACTCAATTTCTTGGATATTTAAACGCCACACACTACAGGGTGTAACTTCGAATGTCTGCGGACAATACTGCTGCTTGTACGCACTCCACAGAGCCAGAGGACTATCGATGACGTCATTCGTCAACATTTTCATTACTGCTCGCTACACCTCCAACGATAAAAAAGGCAGTGCGTATATTCCGCGCTCAGTTTGGATTGTGTCCCGATTGCGGTCGGTTGGAGGAGCAGCAGTCGTGCAAACCACAAATATAAATAAGGTACGTACACTCATATTCTATCAGTTGACAATGTCTCTCTTAGTGATTGATTTCACATACTTGGAAGGGCGAGATGGTGATATCCTGGTCAAGGAATTTGCGGCTGTCGACTTCCAGAGTAACAGGGTTGCGTCGTATGTATTTAAGAGGCCGTAAGGTTGGGAGGAATTACCAATGTTTAACGCCCGAATAAATGAAGCTATTGACCACGGTTGTAATTGGAATGATGGTGATGTACTATATTCAGAGCTGGAGACTGTGTTACATCGCGAGGCATCATCCGCTGTTGCAATCTAATGCTTCGGGCCCCAGAAGACACAATTTATCAGCGGACTTATTGAGCGTACCGTTATTGACAGCACTCAGCTAGGATACCCTCCAATTACCGACATAAGTCTGCCGGCCATCAGTTGCATGTTTACATGCCACAACAAGTCTAAACATGTTTGTGCATTGCGGACTGCCTATATATTAGCGCAGTGGCTCAACTTTCACATTCTTACTCTGCAGTATGCAAAGTGCCATCCTCAACCGGTATTTCATTAATGTATTCCAGATGACTGCGTGGGGGTTACTTCGCCGTACCTACCACCTCAACGAGCAAAATACAAAGTACGTCTCCATCTACCTCAATGATGACAACCTCAAACCGCAAGTGAAGATTGGAACTCCTTCTGGTCAAGCAGTGTTAAACGAGATGCAGTTGTTCATTCTGGTGATATTCAAAGGTGATATTCCGAAGAATGAAGTGCACGAACTTGGTGACTCACAACATACCCTCTCAGTGTACTGTGGACGGTGTATCAGCATCACGAGTGAGAAAACTCAGGTGCATCTAAGTAAAAAAGATTGGTCACAGCTGCTGTACTTGGCAAGTGTTTGCATACAAAGAGAAGTGATCAAATACGGTAGAATCCATGAAGAACTTGTAGCGTGGCGCAATAAGTGTTTTGAATCCAAGTCCTTTTCTACACCTCCAGACATAAACGCCATTGATTTCAATCCATTGTGGAATGAAATAAAATATAAAAACAGTCTCTTTCTGATGATAAATAATGCTTATAAGTGTGGATAATTTAATAACCTAAAATTGTATGCAATTGAAAGAATAAAAAAATTTCCATTGTATGTGTTTGTAAAATGTAAATTGTGTCTTTATTTATTTTCTTTATACCAGGGATAGGATCCTTTAAAAAAAGAGATGGTTAAGGCCGCTGGATTCGAACCTAGAACAGTTCAACTATTGAGTTCGGAATCTTACCGCTTCAGCCAACTCTTACGAGAAACACAAGTCATAAGAAGTTTAATTTAAAGTTAACGCACTGGTCGCCATAATGGAAAGTGCCAATTCAAATTTTAAAGTTAGGTTTAATTTATACGTACTGCGCTGGCGCCATATTGGAAAATGGCGGAATTGGGCTTGAACAAATTTAAAAGTAGCGCGCAGGTAGTCATATTGGAAAAATGGCGGACCTCAATGTTAGGTTTCATTTAAAGTTAGAGCGTTTGCAGCCATATGGTAAAATGGCGGAGTTAGGTTAGAGCAAATATAAAAGTGGCGCTCATTCAAAATGGCGAAAAGCTCCAATTCAAACTTAACGTTAGGTTAGAACAAATTTAAAAGTAGCGCTCATTCAAAATGGTGAACCTTAAAGTTAGGTTAGCGCTCATTGAAAATAATAGCCGGCGCCATAATGTCTGACATAATTAGGTTATCCGCCATGTTTGTTCATATACTACGTCATTTGTTTACACCATGCAACCATCGCCATATTTGTTTACATATCAGATACTAAAGTTAGGTTAGGCGCCATACAGTCTGCCGAAATTAGGTCATCCGCCATATTTGTTAATATACTAGGTCATTTGTTTACAGATCAGAGGCTAAAGTTAGGTTAGACGCCATACTGTCTGGGATAATTAGGTCATCCGCCATCTTTCTTTACATACTACTTCGTTTGTTTACATATCAGAGGCTAAAGTTAGGTTAGGCGCCATGCAGTTTGGGATAATTAGGTCTTCCGCCATCTTTGTTTACATACTACGTCATTTATTTACAAATTAGAAGCTAAAGTTAGGTTAGGCGCCATAAAGCCAGGGATAATGAGGTCATCCGCCATATTTGTTTACATACCACGTCATTTGTTTACATGTTAAATTTAGGTTAGGTGCCATACTGTCTGCCGAAATTAGGTCATCCGCCATCTTTGTTTAAATACTACCTCATTTGTTTACATATCAGAGGTTAAGGTTAGGTTAGGCGGCATAATGTCTGTCGAAATTAGTTCATGGGCCATATTTGTTTACATCACGTGACCGCCTAGGGCAAGGTTGGGCGCCATATTTGTTTACATACTACATCATTTGTTTACATATCAGAGGTTAAAGTTAAGTTAGGCGCAATACAGTCTACCATAAGTAGGTCATCCGCCACGTTTCTATACATCACGTGACCGCCGGAGGCAAGGTCGTCCGCCATATTCGTTTACATAATACGCCACTTCCGGTTTAGAGGTCATTGACCCCGCCGCCATGTTTGTTTACATCACGTGAAAGTGACGTCACTGTCTTCCCAAAAAAGCATGCTCTCTTCTAATGCTTACTCACAATTCAGTACCTGACAGCTAAACTCAGTATTATTTCAGATGTATACTTAAAAGGAGTGGGCCCGGTAGCTCAGTCGGTATAACGACTGGCTACGGGTTGGACGGTCCCGGGATAAACGTTCGGTGGGGGTGAGATTTTCCGCACCTCTCCAGACCGGTACTGGGGTCCACCCAGCCACCTGTAAAATGGGTACCGGGTCTTTTCCGGGGGTAAACAGAGGCCGGGTCGTGACGCTGACCCCTCACCCACTTCTAGTGCCGTGGTCGAGAAAGAGTAGAGTCATACTTCTACTTCCTCTAAGGGTCATAAGGCCTGTACAGAGCCTCAGTGCGTATACAAAGTTGACTTTTACCTTTCATACTTAAAAGAGAGTAAATGTTTGGTGTAACGTAGAAGATAAATAAGTCTTTGACCACATGCGCATTTAAGCGCGTTCACAAAGTTTCCGTAAAGCTTTGTGATAAAACTCTGTTTTTCTGATCGTCTATCTAGAGTCCTTCCGTCCACACGGAACAACATCGCTTCTCCTATTGGACGGAGCTGCGCTAAATTTTATATTGAGGAATTTCCTTAATCTCTGTTGAGAAAATTCAAGTTTGTTTAAAATCGGAGAAGAAATGTCAGGAACTTTACACGAAAACCTGAGTGGGCTTATGAAAATATTTCGATGAATTATACTCCAAATTAAAAAAGTTTAACATAAAAGTTGTGGACGAACTCAAAACACGCAATTCAGTATTGCCTTTTGCGAGGCAAAAACGAACCTTCGGCAGGAGCGACCGACCGACACATAAAATGCACAGAAAGCATTCGATCTGCGAGCTGGAAAACCGCGATAAAAACACACAAACCTAATGACATTTAACCCTTTAAACGACATTTGCCACTTGCTGGCATTATTGGTAGCTCACCATATTCTCCACGTTAGCAGGGTAAGGGTTAATATGCATTTCTTACAACTGGGCAAACACTTCAGGATGTGATGCATTTGCAAGACAAATAACCAAGGGAAAACACATAGATATAATATTTAATAATTACCAATATATACATTATTGTAGTTAGGCCAACATAAGAATGTGTTGCCATAGACTGTAAATTTCAATTTCTTGTACTGTGACATAAAAATCAAAGTCGTAAACTTTGCGTTCTGAGGTCAGCTCCGTATGTAGGCAAAGTATTTACTATTTACAAAGTATATGAAAGCTGGTAATTGGACTGTAACAGCCTTGCAAAGACGAAGAATTGAAGCAGCAAAAATGTAGTTACTGAGACCTCTGGCAAACTACACCCTTTATGACCACAAGACAAATGACTACATACGCCGCGAACTACGGATTACAGGCATACTAGGCAAGATAGATGAATACAGGCGGAACTGGTTGCAACAACTGCAAAGAATGTCACAAAAACGAATCCCATTGAAATCATACCGTTACAGAACATAAGGAAGGTGAACAATTGGAAGACCGAAGAAGCGTTGGCGCGAGCAGCTGTAACTGTGGAGACGGAACGGATCAAAGGGTCCAATCATTGATGTTTATGATGATGATGATGGAAGCTGTTATGTAAATACATTACGAATATAATAAAAAATTGTATATAATATTAAAGGTTCCAAAATACTTCGACGGTCTAGAATGTTAACGTTCTACATGAGTGCAATATTTAACAAAAATAAAGTCACTATAAACATACACGTGGAGTACGTTCGTTAAAACTACAAACAGATCGTATTAGTAGTACTGTCATATGATAAAAAGAACTGTAAAAAACGACAATGAGAACAACAACAAAACAGAAAACAATTCTGATCCCCATGTAATTCATTTTATAAAAATTCTAAAAGAGAGCTCGCTACGAATATCAGAATGCCCACTAGCTTTAACTGTTAACTATAGTTCCTGTCATTTTTTCAAAATTACATTCTACGCTGATTTTCCAATTCATTTATTTCTTTCCTAAAACACTGTGGAAATAAAAAACTTTGCGACTTTCCTGCTTGTTTTGAATATGACCCGAATTTCAGTTAGCTAAACCGCAGAACGTCAGTTGCAAAAACTTGTCTCGCAGAATATGGCACAGAGAATTTAAGGCTCTGTCTGTTAGATTCAAGTTGCGTCCTGAATTCAGGACACACACACACACACACACACACACCCACACACACACACAACCAATCACCCACCCACACACACATACACCCACACACGCACACACCCACCCACACACACACCACACCACACACACCCACCCACACACACACCACACCACACACACAGGCACACACACTACACACACACACTCACCACACACACACCCACACACACACACACACCCACACACACAAAATTCACGCACACACACACCCCACACAAACAACACACACACCACACACACACACACACACACACCACACCACACACACACACACACACACCACACACAAACACACACACCACACACACACACCACACACACACACAC
>Ga0123354_10006375_pt1 | contig 17510 bp, 3 predicted proteins | sample TergutLab28metaG_2_FD_97872 | JGI IMG/M metagenome (GOLD analysis project Ga0123354, IMG submission 97872) | Labiotermes labralis P4 segment gut microbial communities from Petit-Saut dam, French Guiana - Lab288 P4 | ecosystem: Host-associated > Arthropoda: Insects > Digestive system > Gut ...
CGTTGCGCTGACCACGTGACACCCCTCTATCCGCAAAAGTTGGCACTAACTTCGCTGACCGGCGGCGGCCGCTCTGTCGGTATAGTTCGCGTGCGGACTAAGGCCACGGAGTTTAGTTTTTAGACAATGTAAAAAGTCCAACCAGTTAATGGATTTGGAAGTAATGACCATATTTTGAAAATAAAGCACAAAACTAATCCTCATTAGAGCTACAAGTTTATGAAATAATAAGAGTAAATGTAGCATAATTATATTCTCCTGTAGTATACAGAGAAAACCAGAATGATATCGCCTCTATAATTTTGGTACCAAGATTAATGAGGCCTGTCATTCTTTGTTATGCCAAATATGGTAAAAGATTTAGCCTATTAAAGATGTACACCCGAACACAAATCATTAATTAAACTTACTATCCTATTGAAAAAATTTCATCTCCATTTCTGCGTATTGCGCACAAAGTTTATGGGTTATCCTATTATAAAAGTTCACATCTCTAGATCCAGCGCTTCATTAGCTATCGCCATCAAAGCGAAAGTTGAATACAATTTTCGTAGATTCAAATTTTCTGGGATATAAGGCAGAGAGAACGCTAATTCTCACCAAACTTTGGTGCGGGCTCATTTTGTCAAGATCTGTTAACACACATCATGCGAAGGCTTAAAACCAACCGTCGCTAAGGTCGTTACCGTCTCGAAAGTTTGCACATAAAATATATTGTTAATATTGACTGTAGGAAACAGAATTACTGGGTTTGGGTGACCTCCAGTGGTACAGTACTTATTCCATTTCGTAAAAATGGATCAATAGAGATGAAAGGGTTGGGACACACACACACACACACAAACAAACACACGTATATATGTATATATATGTGTGTGTGTATGTGTGTATGTTTATGTATGTATATATATATATATATATATATATATATATATATACTCCCTAAAAGAAATTTACCAAGTCCTACTTAACTTAATTTGCGTGAAATGTACATCAATATTTAAAGTCTCTCTCTCTCTCTCTCTCTCTCTCTCTATATATATATATATATGAATTTTTCACTGCGTTAAAAAATAAAACGAAACTTAACATAGTACATTTTGTGTATTTTTTATTTGTTGTACCGGTGTGACATTTTTTAATTTCGACACACACCCAACCTGTAATATAGCTACTCTATGTGAGTTCCAAGCTGTCTTTTCTAGCTATAAGTTCAGGGTCCGATGTTCTTCTGACGGAGGCAAATGCGGAATTATAAGCAGCCACGAAACTACAAAAGTTTGGATCTAGTCCATGTAATGAGTAGTCGTGCTCATGCAGGCCACTAAACACGTACTGATACTGATAATTATATTATCAGATTCTACCGTGTTAAGTATTTATTTTCGACAGTACATTTACTCCTTTCATTATCAATGTAACACCTCTCGACAGAACTTCTATCTATGCATGTAGTTTCCTTCTGTGTTTTCCTTATTTGAATTTAAGACAACTTGTCAGTTACAATGGACAGTGTTATTTATAGACTTGGCTTGATACTGGTGACTATTGCAAATGAGATATTCGGCATTTAAAAGCTAAGACAGATTTTAATATATGCTTACTATCATTTTCGTGGCTGGAATGAGAAAAATTAAGAAAACTATTTCTAATTACAGCTCTCATAGTTTGGGAATTGAACAAAGGATACGTCTTTCGTTAGTACGGAGGGCTTGAGCATCAAGATGTTCTGTAGGCCTGCATAGGCCAAACGAATGCTTTATCAGGACAAGTTGCTTTCACGTTCTTCCTGTTCACAGGTCCTGACACACATATACCATACATCTTTGTATATAAGGATAGTATGTGTGCCTTATTACATTATAAGGCTCAGGAATTTGAAGTACACAGTGGTGTTGGATTTTCGGTTTTACGATTCAATTCTGTCACAGTATCGGATCACAGGCTGGATTCGGTGGAAAAATAACATAAATGGAAAGGTTAATAAAATAATTTGATACATTTGTACATGTTTTCCACACACCAAATATTCATAAAATTATTGTTACTCGAAAGCGTATGCATACCTGGTTAGGTGTGTCTCAAGTCCGTAACTAGATCACGTTTTTATTCTATTTATGCAGTTGAAAAGTGTCATTCAATAAACTAGAGAGAAAATAAAAAAGAATGAAGAAGTAGGGACATATGGCATGTACAGGAGACAGGATAGGTGCGTACATGGTTTTGATGGGGAGACCTGAGGGAAACTTGGAAAACTTAGGCATAGATGGAAGGATAATATTAAAACAAATTTTTTAGACGTGCGATGGGAGTGTGGACTGAAATGGTCTGGATCAGGATAAGGACAGGTGGAAGGTTGTTGAGAACGCGGTTACAAACATTCGAGTTCCAAAATATGCAGGGAAATTCTTGACTAGTTGAGAACCTCTTAGCTTCACAGAAAGGACTCTGCTCCATGGAGTTAGTTAGTTCATTACTTTGTTGTTATTTAGTAATTTATAGCAGATATTTACTGCCATAAGTTATGAAGTTGGAACGCATGCCACCTACGTCTACGTATAAATAGTACCAAACGTATTTCAAATGTCCCGTGTAAGAATTCTGACAACCAAATTTACAACAGCGAGACAGGTACAGTTCATTGTAGTTTTACAAATTAAGATTCTCTACAGTCTGGCAGGTGGTTACAGTTTTTGTACCCGGAGTGACAGCTTCCATTTTGACGGCAAGTGATGGTAACCGGGGACTAGGGTATATTTCTTCGAAACGTCGGTAGCCACCTGCCAGACTACATGATATAACAAATCAAAAGATCAGAGCATAAATTTTCACCCCAAAGAATATTTCAAATGTCACATCGATGATTTTTCTAAATGTTGAAACACACCTGGAGTTTACGAAATTAAAATACAGCAAACGTGGTCAAGAAGTGTTCTCAAAATATTGAACGTAGTTTTATTCAGTCAGGCACACAAACACAAATCAATACATTTCCATCTAAAGTTCACAAAGTTTTATAGAGTACGTCTTCAATACTGTGTTCAGTCTCGTCGTATGGAAAACATTTATTCATTTGAAGGGTATTCATGTTCGAGTTTCAATTTTTGTACAACTCAGTTGATTGGCAGCTCCATACTTCACCTTGCCGCACAATTGACATTGTTTCAACTAGCAGTCTATAAGTTTTGTTCATTTCATACACATCATGTATTCTATTGTAAACAGAACCAGTGACTGGGAGGAATATTTAAGTTCAGAGTAACTGATACGTAAAATATGGTACATAATTGAGTAGCTACTTAAGGTCAAACTTCTGGTTCTGGTAACCGATACCTCTCCATTGGTCAGTGAACTGTATGATGCACACACCCGCTCCTGCTTTGAGTGGAGGGTTTAGCAATTGTTTGCACCCAGAGCGGGAGCTTTAATCATTCACAGCATGATGGTCCACGCCACTTAAACTCATTGTGCTGATACTTTGGAAATAAGATACTTCAGCCCTTGGCATCCAGCGGTCGTGGGAATGTCATTACGTTCTACGTGTACTTTGAACTCAGAGCTGAGAAGAAAGAGATTGCCGAAGCCTTCACTTCGGCCACGAAAATAAGAAAACAACAAACGCAAAGAAAGCAGACGTCATTCAGTGTTTCAGTTCCTTTACAATGTTATTTTTTACTTATTTTCCTCAAATGTTATAGAGTGATTAATATTAGTTGCCATTAAAGGTTTCGCCAAAGTAATTACAAATTTTGTCAGAATATCTTGAAAACGTAAAATTGCGGACTGTGACACGCATTCCCAGCACTTCCGTCTACGTTTTTTCTAAGTTTTCCAACCCGAAATGTTATAACATATAAATACAATACGTTAGTCAATAACACATAATGACGGAACATGGAGAATAAAAACAAATGAAGAATTAGAAATTCTAACTAACAAAGAAACTATCGTAAGATTTATAAAATCACAAAGATTACGCTGGGCAGCACATGTAATCAGAATGGACACAATAAGAACTGTCAAAAAACTAACTGAATGGGAACCATGTTCATCAAGATCAGTAGAAAGACCAAAACTGAGATGGCTCGAACAAGTAGAAGAAGATTTAAAGAAGATAAAAGTGAGAAATTGGAGAGATAAGTGTAAAGATAGAAGACTGTGGAACGAAATCGTAAAGCAGGCCAAAACCCACCAAGGGTTGTAGCGCCAATTGAAGAAGAAGAAGAAGAAAAAGAAAAAGAAGAAGAAGACCCAATAACACAACACTTTATGTAATATACAATAAAAATAATATATTAGTCGGGCTACATGTTTCGACTGTTTTTAGGTCATCTTCAGGCCCTCCAAAAAACAGATCCAAGATCTGTTTATGTTTTATGTTATCTGTTTTCTTGGAGGGTCTGAGGATGACTTAACAAAGGTCGAAACATGTAGCCCCGACTAATATACCATTTTTATTGTATATTAAATAAAGTGTTGTGTTATTGACTGACGTATTGTATTTATAGTGCCGTCTACACCTACTTTCAGATTAAGAAGTTTCAGTTTCTTGTGCAGGTGCTTCGGCACGAAATCAGTTCCCTACATGATTATTTGAGCTATTGTCGTCCGTTCTTTGTCACTGCTTTTTAGTCACAATTTCCATACATCAGTTGCCCACACAAATTTCCTTCCAGTGTTACACATTCTACAAGTTTAATATTCTACCCATGTAACTCGGCCAACCTCAGCAACCGTACAACTGTCAAACCAACTAATCAATTAAACAAACTAGTAAATGTCTCCATAGTAAGAGAACTTATTTCAGTGCTGAGCAGTTTTTCATTTAGTGATAAAAATTCTTGCTTTTACGAAACCCGAAAATTTATTAATATGCGCACAAAAATATATATTGAGCCCTTGAGCCCTTTTGACGTTCAGAGGACCATGCATCGTGATTCTTATAATAAAACCAACTAGATACACTAATTTCTCAAATTAGTTTTTGGAATAAAACTCCTGATGACGGACAGAGGAACTGTCCGAAACATGTAGAGTTTTATTCCAAAAACAAATTTGAGAAATTAGTGCATCTAGTTGGTTTTGTTATAAGAATATATTGGGCCTTATCCTGAGCTACCTGAATTCACTTCAAATTTGCGTAAAACAAATATTATTAACAACCAATTTAATATTATCCTTGCATCTAAGGCTATGTCCCTCAATTAGTTTCAGTTGTTGTAGATTTTAAATTTCACAGCTGGTTAGTGTTTGTTCACCACATGCGTGTAAAACGTTTTCTTGTTCTTTAATGACGTCACTAATCTAGTGATTTATATTACAAACAATCGCCCTTTTCAATTATCCTTGTCGCTGATTGCTTAATATTGTGGCTAAATAACAGGGATCCTATCGCAACGTGCGCAAACAACAATAACACTTATATTATATGAACAGGTACATAAGAGGGAAATTTAGTTAAATGTTGAACACAATGATATAACTCTGCCTGTCTTGGGAAAGACGTGAGTAGGAATACAGCAACAGTAACCAAACCTATCAGTTTGATATGGAAAGGAGATAAACAAGACAGGTAATGTGCATATAACGTAACGTCACGGCGCTTTAGGTAACCGTTGTTGACGTGGAGAGGCAATAAGTATTAAATATTGTGGTTTTATGTCTGTATTCTTGCCTTAGTTATAAGGCAAGCAAATCGCATCTTTTCAGCCCCGTATTAGTTCATCATCTGTGGCCTGTCTGGCTATACCACACTTGTCCACATTACCTCATGAACAGTAATATTAAGGGGGAAACGTTACTGAGCATATAATGTGTGTTTTGATTCTCTCAACAAATGATAGTCTTCTTTTACCAACTTGATGCACAAACTCTTTATTTTAATACATTTATTACATTCCTCTACATGTTTCGAGCACTATTGTGCTCATCTTCAGGAGGACAATTGTATTAACACAGCCTCTGGTATCGTCACTCTCTTTGAGTGACTGTTCAGTACACAGTCTACGAGAGGACCGAGGTCTTCTAGTAGCCTGTGTACTGAATGGTCATCCAAAGAGAGTGACGATATCAAAGGCTGTGTTAATACAATTGTCCTCCTGAAAATGAGCACAATAGTGCTCGAAACATGTAGAGGAATGTAATAAATGTATTAAAATAAAGAATTTGTGCATCAAGTTGGTAAAAAAAAAAGACTATCATTATATTAGGATGCACGGTCAACAAAACGTAAAATTCTCTCTACAAAGTTTGTCTAAAATATTTCTCATTGTGAGAAGAACTGATGGAGATATTATCATAAATGTACTTAGGTCTTCATGTACAGCATCCGTGCTTCTTGTTACATTTTAAACGAACTTGACTTTTCGAAAAATCCTCTCATATTAAATTTCATGGTACAGAGTTGTTCCACGCTGACATAGGGACAGATATGACGAAGCTAATAATCATTTTACGCAATTTTTCGAAAACGCCTAATTACCAAAAAAGAAATAGTGTTTCAAGAAGTAACGCTTCTGATTTGAAATCTGGAGATGCTGGGCTACAAACTCGGACAGGTTGCTGATTACTGTACTCACGAGTCCACCACAAGCACCTGTCATCACAAAGATGAATTCAATCCACACTTCCACATTTTACTGGAGTTTCATTCAAATATTTTCCTCCAAACTATGACCAGGTATCCCAAACCATTTCTTACCGCCACTTTTTCGACTACAAATTTGAATGCGTTGCTCACTAAAACCATTAGCTACTGCTATATGCCCAGCGCATCTAACCCACCTTTAGTCACCCAAATGTAAGCAAGAGTAACATATATATAAATTCCTGTTTGTAATACCACCCAAAATAATATCCTAATCATAATGATATTGCGTTCTAGTTAACAGATATCCTAGTCTAAGGTACTACATGATAATTTAAAGAGTGAATCCATATTTTGTGCACCCGTTAATTCACTACAACAATAGTACTATAACGCATCGCATCGAGACCTTAAAGTGCTATGAACTGCCTCTGGGAATATTTGTACGGACATGCAACAGACTCCTGCGCGATGCCCTCCTACAGTGTCATATTTCCATTCTCCGCCTCCCTACCCTCGATGGTCTTCGCCTTTCCGGCAACACAGCATCGATCCTCGTCGATATAACAGCAAGGTATGGCCTTCTCTGTACCCTTCCAGTCGCATCACTAGAACAGGTTGAGTGTTCAAAGTAAAAGGGACAGGGTGCTTTGTACTATAGAACGAATATTAGTATCGATTCCTGTACATGGCCACACCGAGTGTTTCCTTTGTGGTGTGACATCTTGGAAGCTGTTGGTGTAGATTACAGAATAATATTAAAATAAATCTTAGACACGTAGAATAGACTTAGTTTATAGCAAATTCCTCGGGCTTTCAAGTTCACAACAACAACAAAGAAGTTCTTGGCTGAAGGAATTTGATGTCTCATAGAATACGTTGACTAGCTGGTTGGTTAATCTGCTAACTGCTTATTTCGTCGGCAGGTCAGTAAAGTACAGTCATTTTGAAGTTAACAGCTTCTCATCTTTACGAACCAGTTCAATATTGGCGAATTCTCAGAAGTAATGTTGAACACATATTTTAAAATAAAAAATACCATTAATTCAATGAAATCTTGTTCCCTGGTATGAATAAATCAAGAATAATACGAATCTTTAAACATCTGCAATATTTTCAAGTTAGAACATATCGTGTTTTCTCTGAACGTGCGGAGCAGGCCATCACGGCACATTCGAAAAGAGGTACACACTTCTAACAAAAGGTAGTTTCTTGCGTACCTACTGGGAGAATCAAGGTTGAACACTCTGCTAGTTTATTCAGTTTCAGTTTTTTCACATCCTAGTTCTTCATCATAGTAATTTGAATGTCTTTAGATTATTTCAAATTTTTCGTTAGTCTTCTAACCACTTTTCAGTTCCTTCCCTACAATCAGGACGACTGCCTGTCCACTGTGGCAATATTATCAATAATTTATAAACGGATAACACAAAGAAGGCCTGACTGTTTAGTTTTTGGTGACGGAACCCTAAGTTTCAGCACAACTAATATCAAAACAACACTTTATATACCATCTTGAAATCGAACAGTAAAATTTTATCGTCCAACACTACGAATCCTTCTGTAACATCCAGTTTACTGGTACTGTATCATACACTTCATTGCCTTCAAAGTGAAAGGCCCCAGCATATATTCTTACTAAAATTCTGCATACACTTAATTTCATTCTTTTATCCTATAAGTTTATATTGTTTTAGGTTCATCTGGATTACGCCGACAACAGGAAGTTATTGGCAAAAATTCAGACGTTCAAATATGGGTACGTTCTGTTATATCTTTCCCCACTTCACGTCTTATGGCTACAAATGTTTTCCCAAGACAGTGTTCCCAGTGTTACCAACAGTATGTATGCTCCGTCCCTGGTACAGCACAAATCATACACTTATTACACAAATGAAGCAATTTTGTCTCACAATATTATAATATCTCTTGCGCTGGAAAAGATGCGAGGCTTTAATACTTCTTAAGAAAAACAGCAGAGAAATATTTATAAAATTCATTCTGCTTTGCTGTCCACCAGCAATTGTCGTTTATATTTGCACTAATTATAGAATGTGCTGTTTTGTGTTTTCCAATCAAATGCATGGTGACATTGCCAGGAAACACTATTTCTCCTTAGAATACGTTACGAACGGCAGTCCGGATAAATTTGAAGTGACACTAACCCATTATTTGTCTGACATAACGGTCCTTTGTGGTTTTATTTCTTCTCTACTAGGTCACATTCATGACGCGTCTCATTCAATTGGTTCAACCGTGCGATAAAAGGATGTAGGACCACAGAAACAAACAGGGTTGCGTCAGGTGAGGGCACCATGTCCGAAAGAGTGAGTGTGTCGCTCCACGTGAACCGAGCGTTCGATAGCAGGATCCTACACAATATTCCCCGGTCCAGTGATTTCGGACAATCGCCTTATTAACGAAGTCGGTCTGTTGCCCATCGAGTACACTGGGCCGGAAGGTCGCGGAGAGAGGCACGCGCGCGCGGAGTCCCGCTGCTCTGGTCTCCGCTTGGTTGAACACGGCACGCGACTTGGGTATTGTCCAGCACAGGATCATCCACCCCAAACAGCGACACTTTCAAGCTGCCAGCCCTCTAACTTGTTCATTTTTTTTTTTATATTTCCCTCTTAATTTTCCGCTATTTCCCCCTCTCCTACGTCTAACTCTTTTACAGTTTAAAACCCGGAACCATAACGAAGTGGAAGGAGATAATGCATAACCGTTTGAATTACAATTGATTTGAAGCAGATTTGCTTCAAGTCGCCCTCCTCAAAGTAGGATGTGCTTTCAGAACAACTTCCCTCCTCCACATAAGCGTATGACTGTGCAACACATTTCAGAGAAGGCTCAGCTAAGGACCTACGTTGAAGACTCAGATTACTGTTAAGGAAAGAAATGATAGCGGGTCTACGAGAATACGTATGCAGATATTCATGTACGCACATTTCACTATTAGTAATGGTATTTGAAGTTTGTAGGGCCGTGCATGGTAATATTATTTCTATAGCAAAACCAACTAAATGCTCCAATGTATCAAATTTATTTTATATTGGAATGACACTGTAAATGTTCCGAACAGTCTTTCCGTCCATCACCAGGAGTTCAAGACTGTGCATACAGCAACAGGCATATGTAAAACAGATACTGCTGTCTGCTTGCTAGCGGGTACCCGCTAGCAAGCAGACAGCAGTATCTGTATGACATGAGAATCCTGCAGGCCGAGAACTGGTTTGGATGATAACAAGTCATTCTAATGAATTAACACGTTAGACGCTATTAGCGTGACGGTTGAAGACAAGCGAATTATGTGTAAATAAAAAGATGACATTGAAATAAGTCTCCAAAACGTTTTCCTTACGACGTGGAAAGAATTCAGTTAGCTCGGGATAGTCATATGTGGAGCGCTCTTCTAAAGGCGGTATGTTTGTTGGTTTTGGCAATATAGAAAACACAACAAATTGCTACTGATAAACAAAGTGTTATTTGTTTTGTCTTGTTTGTGGTTGTGTTATTTCAGGGTTAGCATCGGTCGTTGCTCTTGTACTTCTGAGTGCATAGCACATCTCACATAAGGAAAATCCCTTTCTTGTTCTACGTATGTGTTGTGTGAACTAACCCCCATTCGACAGTTGTGCCTAATCTCAACCCCTGACACTGAGGAATGTTGCTTAGCCAGAAAATACGACACGAAAATAAGGATACTAGCCTACGTTTAAACGCATATGGCAACAGCTGAATTAGAATTTGGACGAATGCCGAGTTACAGATGGAGCCATGTCAAAACTATACACAGCAAAATACAAAGAAGGAACTGCGCGGTTGTAAAAACAAGCTTTAGCTCCTTTGTTCTGTCTTATCACATTCTATAAATAAGCTACTTCAACAAAGTTAGCATTAAATTACGCAAGTGCTTAGCCGCTGTTAATTCAACGAACGTGCTTAAAATTCTCTTACTTAAGCACTCTTCTTCGACCATCCCGAAATGGAGGCAGTACCCTGTTTCTAATCGCCGGCAACCAGTTAACAGATAGCGTGTTGTCATACAGCCGAAGCACTTCATCCCTGCCAACAGCTTTATGAAGACCACGAATTATATATTTAGGAAGTATTTTATGAGGAAGAGAACTAAGCGAATAGCTACAAAAAATACGAATCGTGCTCGACATCGAATGCCCACCATCCAGTAGCCTCCAGGTTATTTAGGTTGATTCAGAATGATACGAGCTGTGTTATAATTTTGTTCTGTACTGACGACTCTGACAGTTCTTCGTGGTTCTTCCTTTTCTCGCCATAAACTGTTGCCACAATACCGAGACGTATAGATAGAGTTCTACCAGTAGGCAGGATAAGGACAAAACCCTGGTACTCGCTTTTCGAAAAATGTTTTGGAATTTGCCTCTCTATCACCAGGTTCAAGACGGTCTGCCCAACCAGGTTTCGGAGACCGCATTTATTTTAAAAATTAAGATATGTGTCCGTCCCCCTGTTTTATCTCCAAGAGGCATTAGAGGATTAGATTAAACTGTCTTTACATTACATACGAAATTTCGTCAGGAGAACTTAATTTTGATTCGTAATCGTTTCATAAACAATCCTCACTTGATACTAAGTAACAACCATACTCATATTTCATGAAATCCCTATAAAAATGGTTTATTTTATAAATTACTGTTAGCTCTGTTATACAAATACAGTGCAAACGTGATTGTACTGTACGAGTTCCGATTTTTGGAGGTTCCATTTCATCCGAGCCGATGTCCTGTAGTCATGGTCTTCCATGTAGGATAGAGAATTCAGGTGAAGTGCGTTATCTCTGTATGCACTCTAGTTTTTAAAACATTACCGTAATTCCTTTTAGCCCCTTCTTTTTTGTATGCTTTTGTGTTGTTACATGTCTTAAATATGTATTTTAACCTAACCCAACATTGTATGCCGAAATCAAGAATCAGTTTTAAAAAATCTGTGTACTCTCATATTTTCTCTAATGCAATGCAGCCCTGGTCCCACTCAGTTACAAATATCGACAGTCTACTGTTTATATATCTAGAATATTTTCCATGCCGTATAATTATTTGTAAACTTGTTTATATTCAACGAAATAACGTTAATACAATGAGACGGTCTTGCTGAAACTAAAATAAAAACTAAAATACAAGTATAACTTCAAATGAGCCGTACTACGAACCTGCCTTAACTACTTGGCGAATAAATTTCCCAGACTTCCACTGAACCCATATAACTTAGCATCTCCGTTAGAGACCGGCTCTTCCTTCTAACTTCAACCGCACAAATTCAGCCTCTTCTCTCCCATTCTGGCAATTGAAGGCACATTTAACGTTATCGTCCCACATACACTTTCTTAAAGTTTTTTTTGGCTAATTTTATAAGAATTCGTCAACTCATTATTTTCTATGTTAGTGCCATAATAATGTTTAGTGAAGAGTAGATACTTGAAGACCGTAACTATTATTATACATAAATATAATTACTATCCGAAGGAGTTTGGCCAATCCCGCGTTCAGAAACTTTCGTCTACTCAATCGACAGCATTGCGTGTTCTGTGTTCAAAAGTTTTTATGAAAGGGACTGTGAAACTGGGAGAACAAGGATAAGGAATGCGTGAGGTTTAAATAAAGGGCGGTTTGCCTCCCTTGAGTCGCAGTCCTCCCCTGTTGTATCCTTGGTCAATAACGGCCACCCACCCTTCCAGAAATGTACCCCCCCAAGAAGCAGCAGCTTTGCAATGTTTAAAGACGGCCACTTGAGTTGCGAGGGGTTGAAGAGAAGAGAGAGAATGCTCCTCAAATAAAGATGCCGCGTCTGCTGGAGACGGTGGGGAGAGAGAGCGGCGTACCCAAACACAGCACTAGACGGCTTCCAGAAGCTACTGCTGCTGGAATAACAGACCCACGTACCAGATAATAGACCAAAAGTGTAGTCTAAACAAGAGGAACAATCGGCACCACAGGATTTGTTTTACCTCAAACGTCGCTTAGGTAAATTTTACGGTCTTGGTATTACCAACATTGTATTGGGTGTGGACACCTTGTCTATCAGTTCTGTCTCTCCCCTGGTAAAAGTGCAGCCATCTGTATTACCGTGTCAAATTTTACCACAGAACGGCCTGTAATCTCCGAAAGTAACAGTAATAATGCATTTACAGTCATGTAATTGAAACTTAGTTTTCTTCATATTTAGGTTCTCTGATGAGAGCCACTAATTACACGCTTAAAGGAGAAAAATAATATTACAGTTTTAAAGAAAAAAATTGACCTGAATTACGTTAACAATTTAGTTCGTACCGCCGAATTAACACTATCCGTCTGTTTTACACTAACCTATCAGTATATGGAAAAAAATCTCTGTTTGTACTGAGATCCAATCTGTCATAGAAATACAGTAAGTTCTACTGCCAGAATGTAGTATTATGACAGTAAAACCTGGTGGTACACATCACGGCGGATGCAGAATTTGTACTCGATAAAGCTCTCGTGTTCTTAGACAAGATGAAAGGGACAATCTGTGCCTAACGCTGCAAGTTTCCAATACTGGCGCGTCAACTTCAGGCGTGATTGCATCTTCATTGGTTTTGTAATGCGTTGCAACTACATGACGCACAGATACTTCTACGTAGTTCCGATGATGGGGGAAGGGTCTATAATGAGTTGGTAGGTAGGCCTCAGATGGTTAGACTGTACCGTCTTCTGATGCTAGGCATTCCCTGTCTCATATGAAACCCGGAAATTCACTGCCATGTTTCAAAGATCTGGTCAGAACATCATATTCTGAGCCAGATAAATCCCACTTGCATTTGGATTAAGACAGTTAATTTTTCCCACTATATTTATCTGTTCTTCCGACTATCCTACATATTGTTAGTTAGTTCTGTACACCCACGCCTATGAGCTTCTTAATCCTTGAAAACCCAATGGTCAATTTTTGTACCACCAGGTTGAACATTTAGAAGTCTCAATTTTGGGCACAGACTGTACTTATATGTCGTGAATGAACAGCAGTTACTTCAATAAATAACGTTAAAACGACTGCTCTTTATAATGGACATGGGCGGTGTTTTTGTGTACTTCCATATAAAAATGATAGCACTAACTTTAATCCGGATAATACCAAATTTGTCTTTTTTCTCATTTTTTTTAATATTCTGTTTATCACCCGACACACCAATGTTCCTGAATATTGTTTTATTTTATTTTTATATTATAATTCCGTCCCTAAAAAGATCACATTCCAAGTGGATAAAAAATAAAGTTTGTGTTACTGATCACAAAGGTACGTTTTGTAAAGTGTAAAATTTCCTTGTACAGCCATTAGTTTGTTAACGTGACTGATATTAGGATCGAATAAATCCAACAAGATGCAACAGTATGCAGATATTTATTTACTGCTAAATTACTCTACATGTTTCGGGCTTCCATCGCGCCCATCAACAGGAGTACTAAAAACTGTAGTTGCAGCTTCTGGTACAGATCATATTATCTGGGAGGCTTGCTTCCCAGGTAATATGATGATGGGCGCGATGGACGCCCGAAACATGTAGAGTAATTTAGCAGTAAATGAATATCTGAATACTGTTGCATTTGTTGCATTTATTCAACCTAGAATTACGATGCACGGAACAACAAATATAAAAAAACTGACTTCTACTGTCGTAATACACAGTTCTTGACGATTAGTCTTACATTAGAGATTTATTCAGCAGACCCTTCCCTAATTCCTAGATAATTTATCAACAACAAGCAAATTATTTAGAAAATAAATCTTTTTCAACGCAGCCACACATAAATTTTCTCATCCCCCTCCCCCCATTCCCCTAAAATGTCGCCCTGATATAAGGTAGGGTCTACATGAGTCAGAAGGTGTCTACTGAAAACTGATTTAACCTTTTAAAGCCTGCAGGTTACGTGATGCACCAACAGGTTTAACAGTCAAGAACTGTACGCTCTGCCCACACTGTATTTATGTGTTTTGTTTTTATCTGAGAACAAACAGCGACTTGTGCCACTTGCACCATAAACTGGTTAGTTTTTATAACCGAGATTAAAAGCGTTTACTGTGCGGTACGAACTGGGTCTTTAAATAAAGCAGTCTGCGCTTCGTCTTTAAAAGGTTGATATACTTTGTTTTAATGGATGTTCAATATTCTTTCAAGAAAATGCAGCGGTTATTGTACTGTGCCTGAACTTTCAGGACACTCGGATTCTACAGACGGCGTTTATACTAGACTATGTAGGATTCACTTTCAGAGATGTATATTTTTAAAATAAGTTAATAAGATGCACTGTATTTCACAGATAAAAAAAACATAATCTCGGTATCTGCCTAAATGATAGCACCTTTGTTATCAAGCGCTTTACTCTAAGTGAATTACGTACCAGACCTCTTTCTCTTGTGTTTACATTTTGGGAGGAAGAGAAATGAGTACTCGAAATTTTAAACCGTCTTTAAACACGCCTCGAAACAAAGGTCAGATTTCCTGTAATGTTTTTGTGCCAAAGACGAGGTTAGTTAAGCAACCTGACCTTACGCCATTAACATATCAACGCCATTTCTGTTTCAAATAGCTTAGGTATGAGGCCAGATTAAGGCCTTAAATCCGAATTAGCTGCTGTGAGTATCATGGTGTGTGTGCACTGTGAGGGTGTGGTTAGGAAGACCCGAACAGGGGACTGTAATGACTGTGCTAACACGTCATAGCAACTTAGCTGAACGCATTAGAGCGGGAGCTCTAATAACAGAGCCGTGTCCTGAAGGCTACTGTGTTATTTCACCCACAAGCAGCAGGTCGCTTGCTCATGTGGTAGCAAAATAGCCAATTACCAAAGTTAACTGCTGAACGCCTGCACTGCAGTAATTGTCTCGGATTAGGGAGCCCTGTTCCCGTGTCACGATGCAAAACAAGTACACACTGCCTCTGTCCATCCAGAAGCTTCCTTGCACCACAATTATACCAGTCTTTGTCCAGTCTTTGTGGTATGGTAAATATTAAAGAAGTCTAGGAAGTTTTTAGAATGCACATGTGATCTGTCTGATATACGCGAATATTCCAAAAGTTTTCTGATGTTGTGCATAAAGGAAAAGCAAGGGGGGGGGGATAATTTAGGCGTCTGTGATAAGTAGATTAAACATGCACTTGTTTCACTTCGCTAGTCCCAGTACCAAGTATTCATGGAGAAATAACGCAGTACTGGAATTGCCTGGCTGTGAAGAAACGATATATATCTGTACAGATCGGGACAAAAGAGAGGTGTGACGAAACAAAAAAGTGTTTGTAAAATCCTAGAGTCAGAAGTGTAAACCACATATCTCACCTATGTAATTAGAAAAATTCTTCTTACCTTAAAAAAAAAAAGTAGGCCAATCAAAACGTGGAAAAATTGTGTTACAGTGATGGACAGTAAGAAATGAAATTCTCATCCAGAAGAGTCGAAGGGAATTATTTTATGTTATTCGTACCTGCACTGTTTTACAATTGTGTAATGTAAACCAATAAAATGCACACTTTTCAAATTAAAGTTCTAATTCAATTCTTGGTTTCTTCTATATATTTCGAACATCATTTGTCAATCAAGAGGAAGAACATTTGTACATGCTGTTTGTATGGTATTTTTTCATATATTTATGTAAGCAGTCTGGCAGGTTGGTGGAGCATGTGCTCGATCGATGATGTTCTTTGTTTAAACATTTAGTTTTGCTTCTAATGTACACATAAAGTTGACACTTAATTTTTGTAAATATTTTCTGATAAAATAAAAATAATCTGGGATTATCTTTTGTTTATTGGACCGTGCATCATCTTGATAGTTGAATAAAGAGAGACCAACTTGATGTCACTTGCTTTATTATTTCATTATTTACTCCGAAACATGTTGAGGAGTAAATAATGAAATAATAAAGCAAGTGACATCAAGTTGGTCTCTCTTTATTCAACAGTCTGGGTGTAATTTTAATGTTTTCCCTTCACAAACTACGAACTATTTATTATTCAATATCCACGAGAAAATCGAAAGCTCTGTACAGTATTTTCATTGTACAGTTACAAACGATAGCATTGTCATTTTTGTTCAGTGAAACAAAAACTAAATGAAAAAAAAATCATGCATATTACAGCAGGCTGAAGAGAGTAATCCCGTGTTTCCAGTAGATTTTTTTTAGAAACATCAATCAACTGAGTTGTTATTGATCAACTATTTGGCGATTTTCTCTCCTAGTAAAGTTTTAAAATGCGTGCAAATTTACTTAATGCTAGTACACTTTCCGTGTCGATTTAAAAAAGTAATTATTTATGAAAAATAAATTGACAAAAAGTTGTGGTTATTTGCGCCCGTGTAACCGCATGGTAAAAGCATCTAAATTAATTCGTATACGTCTCTTCCTGCTAGCTTCAGGTTACATTAGTAGTCGGGAACAGAAAATATGAACAGGTGAACACCACCAAGTCATATGCATTCGTAATACTGTTTGTGGCGCTTGTTAGTCACAATGCATTTTTGATAGGGCCATATGCTTTACATTATTAAGCCTATGCCACGTCGTCAATTTCTCTAAGGGAATAAAATACCTAATAATTCAGGTTCCGCATCGAATTCATAAATTTACACTCCCCTCTCTTACACATTTAAAGCCATATGTATATTTATAATCCTGCAATTAGATTCAGTTTAGCTCATAGCCTAGCGTGATTGGTTCTTGTGCCAGTGTCCAAATACTTGAGTTCTTTGCGAACCAAAATTGTGTTACTTGCATTTTTAAATATGCTAGGGCTTTAATATAATAATTAGGTTTTATCTCAGTATTTAACCAACTTGATGCACAAAATTTGTTTCACAATAAGTTTTATTTCATGCCTCTACATGTTTCGAGCACATGTGCTCATCATCAGTAGGTCAAAATTGCATTACACAGC
>Ga0123354_10006376_pt1 | contig 17509 bp, 15 predicted proteins | sample TergutLab28metaG_2_FD_97872 | JGI IMG/M metagenome (GOLD analysis project Ga0123354, IMG submission 97872) | Labiotermes labralis P4 segment gut microbial communities from Petit-Saut dam, French Guiana - Lab288 P4 | ecosystem: Host-associated > Arthropoda: Insects > Digestive system > Gut ...
AGGCCATGCCGTAGCGGCCCGCCAGGAATGCCGGACCGGCCACGAAAAGATCCGGCGCCAGGGGTTCGACCGCTTCGGCCACGGCGGCTGCCCTGGCTTCCAGATCCTCGGCCATGAAATTGTCGCCGCAGATCACCACCCCGGCCACGGACCCCTTGTCCCCAAGGGCGGCGTTCAGCGCCAGGGCCGGTCCCACGGGCTTGTCCAGAACGCGCATGGGCTCGTTGGCCTTGTCCTCGCCGCCGATCTGGCCGAAAAACTGATTCAGGTAGTGCACGACGCGAAGTGGTCCGGACATGCGTATCCTCCCGGTTCAGGCGCTCTCGCAGGAGAGGGCGCTGAAACCCAGTTGGTTGGTGGATGCGTAGATTCTGGTCAGCGGAAGGGTCAGGGCGTCTTGCATGGTCAACCCCTGGTCCAGGCGCAGGGGGAACCCGGCGTAACGGCCGGCCGGGGGCAACTGGACCAGTTGGTCGTTATTGCCGGTGCTGACGATGTATCCGGCCTCGGGCGTGGTCTGGGTGAGCGACGGCGTGCGCCCGTCCGCCCCGGCGAATTCGTTCGCCAGAAGCACGGTGGCCACCCCGGCCTTTTCCAGGGCTTCGCAGGCAAGCATGATGTCGGCGTCGGCATTGCCGCCGCCTTCCTGGTTTATGACCACGCCCGTGGCCCCCATTTCCACGGCCAGTTCGGCCACGCGCCGGGCGGTGGCCAGCTTGGCCGCGACGTCGCTGGCCTCGTTGGCCATGATGACCCCGGCGAAATCAAGGCTCTCGCCGTGCTCCCGGAGCATGCGCCGCGCCACCGGGTGCTCGTTGTGGATGTAAGTGCAGGTCTTGTTGCAGCACATGACGTAGTTGCCGCTCACCACCGCGCCGGACAAAAGTTCCAGCGGACTGATCCATCGGGGGGCAAGCGTATCCGCCGGTTCGCCGTGGACAAACGTGCGGCGCAGAGCCCCCTGCCCCTGGAGGAAATAGACTGCCGCGACCCTTGGCAGGACGGTTTCAACAGGTTTCGGCAAGGGCCAGGAAAAGGTCAGCGTCTCATCGGGCAAGGCGCCAAGCGCCTGGGCGGCCAGGGACTGCGCCAGGCAACACTGGAAGGCCCGCAGCGCGGCGTCCGCGGCCTGGCGGTCCATCTCCTTGGCCACCCGGACCACGCAGACCAGGTTATGGGTGCGCGAAAACGGACTGTAGCACGCCGCTTCCGGGGACATATCGACAATGCCTTCCTGGATGCCGGGCAGGTTGGCCGCCACGGCCAGGGCGGCATGGTCCAGCACCGTCATGGTCCTTAGCCATGTGTCGAAACAAGGTCCGCTGACGCCGGGGAACGCGGGCCCTTCCAGGCAGTGCCGCAATCCCACCACGTCCAGCACCGGTCCGAAGCGCATGTTTTCGTCGGGATTGGCCGCCACGACGTCGATCAGCGCAAGGCCGTCCATCTCCGGAAAGGCCCCGGCCACAAAGTCCGGGTCCACTGTGAGAATGTGCCCGTCCCAGCCTTGCTTGCGACCGGTGCGGATCGCGCTCGTATGATGCGCGTTCACGGTGAGTTGTTGCATTGGCCCTCCAGAAATTTCACTGCGTCGATCCCCGGGGGAGTCGTCCATCCTGTGATAAATTATTTTTTTTCAGTCAATACTATTTGATGATGCATTTTTTTAATTGATAAAGTAAAAAAACTCACATGCCCGGAAGGGGTGCACTGGCTTGACTTAGCCAACACGGGAGGCGCGATGATCAACAAATTGAGCGGAGATTTTCTTCAGTGGATGCGGGGCTTTTATTTCGTGGTGAAATTCGGCGGCGTTTCCAAGGCGGCCAGGCATATGGGGCTTATCCAGTCGGCCGTAAGCCATCAGATTAAGAATCTGGAAAAGGAATTGAACGTGGAGCTCTTCCAGCGGGGCCACAAGGAGATGGTCCTGACGCCGGAGGGACGCCGGTTGTTCGGCAAGTCCATCCCGCTTTTCGAGCGCGTGCAAGAGATTCTTGAGGAGGTGGGAAGAAAAGAGGGGGAGTTGGGCGGCGCGGTGCGCATCGCCACAACCCATGCCGTGGGTCTGCATTTTTTGCCGGAGTATGTCCGGAATTTCATGATGCGCCACCCCAAGGTGCGCTTTGAACTCACCGGGGGCGGTTTCGCATCCATCGTGGACATGGTGGAGCATGCGCAGGCGGACTTAGGCATAGTCAACCAGTTCGACTTTCCGGAAAGCATCGAGCACAGAATCCTTTTCAACACCAGGCTCATGCTCGCCGGGCCCATCGGCAACCCGTTTGGCCTGCCAAAGCGGTGCACCCTCGAGGAGGCGTCCAGGCTGCCGTTCATCTCGTTTCCGGCGCACGGCACCGTGGAGACGACGCTTGGCCACATTCTGAAGGAGCGGGGCATCACGTTTCGCAAGGTGATGTGGGCCAACAACTTCGCGCTGCTCATCAAATACGTCGAGATGGGCCTTGGGGTGACCATCCTGGACGAGTTTGCCCTCCTGGACCAGGCGCAAACGGTCGAACTGCATTCTTTGGAGGACGGCCTGCCGCCGCGCCGCTACGGGGTGATCACCCGCAAAGGCCAGTATCTCGCGCCGCAGGTGCATGCCTTCCTGCGGTCATTTTCCGGTCTGTGAACCGCCACCCGGTTCGAACGCGTTTCTTCGCGCGAACGCTTCGATTATGGCGCGCTTTGCCGTGGTGTATTCCGATGGCGGATGCGTCACCACGTATGTGGAAAACGACAAGGCGCCTCCCTTGCGCCTGGCTTTGCTGAAAAGCTTCTTGTCCAACCCTTTGGTGGACAGATCCGGCAGGAAGGCGATGCAGTTCTCGGCTTCAGCCAGGCTTAGAATAGAGTCAATATTGGAAAGTTCCATAACCAGGACGATCCGGACCTTGTCCTGGCTGAAAAATTTATCCAGGGTCGCTCTGACGGAAGAACCCGGCTCCTTCAAAACGACTCGTTCCCCATTGATGTCCGCCGCGCTGAATTCTTTTTTCCCGTACAGACGGTGCCCTTTGGGCGCCACCAGAAACACCTCGTGGCTCCTGTAAAAATCGTAGCGCAGCCGTTTGTCCAGGGTAACATTTCCCGCAATCCCCATATCCCAGCGTTTGTTGCCCAGCATTTCCAGAATCCGGGCCGAATTGCCCGAATGGATTGAAACGGAAATATTTTTGTCGATTTCCGCAAAATCGTGCAGGATGTCCTCCACGCCAAAGCGTTCGTAAATGGTGACCAGGCCCAGATGGATGACACGCTTCTCTTTGGAGTTGAGCGACCTTACAAGATCTTCAATTTCGTGTTCTGTTTCAAACATGCGTTTCGTCAGTTCATACAACATCGCTCCCTGTTCGGTGAGCGCCAGATTACGCCCCGCTTTATGAAACAGGCGGACGTCGATTTCGGCCTGGAATTTCTTCAGGGCCGCGCTCACCGCCGGCTGCGAAATGAACAGCTTTTCCGACGCCCGCACGACGCTTTTCTCCTCCACCACCGCATTGAACACGCGCAAAAGGTTCAGACTGAGCATTGAAGTCTCCTGTGTCCGGCGTGCCTGGGATTTTATATAATTTAAAGTTATATATCAATGAACAAAAACAATATGACGCCTCCGGAAACAGCGGGGTAACGAGACAAACATATTGAGACCCCACCAAAACCAGGCAAGGAGCTTTACCGTGACCTACCCGACCATCTACCCCACCGGGGCGACCCTCTACAATCCGGAAGCCTGCTTCAATGGGTACACTGTCTATGAGGCCAAGGAATTAGGCGTCATGATCATCGACATGAACGGCCGGGAAGTCCAATTTTTCAAGGGACTGCACGGTTTTCCGCCCAAAATGCTGCCCGGCGGACACCTGATCGGCCAAACCGGAGAACGCAGCACCAAGTTTTCCACCCAGGACAAGTTCGACCTGGTGCAGGTGGATTGGGACGGCGCTGTCCGCTGGCGGTTCGACCGTTACGAGTACATTGACGATCCCGGCGAAACCCCGCGCTGGATGGCCCGCCAGCATCACGACTTCCAGCGGGAAGGCAGCCCCGTAGGCTATTACGCGCCAGGCCAGGCTCCCCTGGTCGAGGGCGGCAAAACCATGATCCTGGGCCACAAGGATGTCAAAAAGCCCGCGATCACCAACCGCTTGCTTCTGGACGACACCGTCTATGAGATCGACTGGGAAGGCAATCTGCTGTGGGAATGGGTGCTGAGCGACCATTTTGACGCCCTGGACCTGCGCGAAGACTCCAAAAACACCCTGTTCAGAAATCCCAACGTCCGCCCCGCGCGCGGCGGCATCGCGGACTGGGCGCACACCAACAGCATGTCGCTCCTTGGTCCCAATCGCTTTTTCGACGCAGGCGACGAACGGTTCCATCCGGACAACATCATCATCTGTTGCCGTGATCTGAACACCACGCTCATCATCAGCAAGGCCACCGGCAAGGTGGTCTGGAAGCTCGGCCCCTATTTCGACCAGACTCCGGAGCTTCGCGCCCTGGGCTGGATTATCGGCCAGCACCACGCGCACATGATTCCCAGGGGCCTGCCCGGCGAAGGCCACATCCTGATCTTCGACAACGGCGGATGGGCCGGATACGGCAGCCCCAACCCGGCCAGCCCCACCGGTGAAAAATACGCCACCCGCGACTATTCGCGCGTGCTCGAAATTGATCCGGTCAGCCTGAACATCGTCTGGCAGCTGACGCCCAAGGAGATGGGCAGAGTTTTTCCGGTGGACTACAGCCGCTTCTACAGCCCCTTTGTCAGCAGCGCGCAACGCCTGCCTAACGGCAATACCCTCGTCACGGCCGGCGCCACGGGCGCCGTCATGGAAGTGACCGCCAAACATGAGCTTGTCTGGGAATACATTGCCCCGTACTGGGGCAACATCGTTCCCATCAACCAGGTTTACCGCGCCTACCGGGTTCCCTACGAGTGGATTCCCCAGATCGAGACGCCTAAGGAAACGCCGGTCGCGGCGGTGGACGTGCGCGACTTCCGCATGCCGGGCGCGGCCCCGCGCGGCGCTGACCGGATTATTGAAGTGGAAGGATGCAATCCGTTCTTCGGCGGCTCCGGTGTTTGCGTGGTGACCGATGCTGACGACGCGGTGAAATAGGGAGGATGCAACAGCGGCGGGTCGCAACCGGAACCGATGCCCCCCGCCGGTAGTGGGTCAGTTTGCCGTGATACAGCGTCAGGCTACATTTTTCGCGCCAGTCATGGACATCAGAGTCCACTCCTGGCGCGAAAAACTTGCCTTCCTCGTCTCACGACAAACTGTTCCCACTACCGAAATCATTCAAACTGACCCACTGCCGACCCGCCGGGTCTCTTGACAACCACAGTGCGACGCAATACGGAAAAACCGTTCGGTAAATTTTTTTGCCTCTAATTGTATGCTATTGTCTGCATACTTTTAGAGATATCCTGCCGGGAGTTGTTTGCATGGACACCGACACCGGACATCTTGAGCGAGGAAGCGCACGGACACTTTATGAACAGGTGATCGACCGTTTGCGCGGGCATTTATCCACGCTGGCCGTGGGGGACCAGGCCCCCACGGAAGCCGAGCTGACCCAGCGCTTTTCCGTTGGCCGATCAACTATCCGCAAGGCTATGCAGCATCTCACGGATGAAGGCGTCCTCATCAGGCAGCGGGGCAAAGGAACCTTCGTGGCTCGCGCCGCCCCAAAAATCATCCACTCCATAGACCGGGTGGCGGCCTTCATGGATACCTTCCGCGCTCACGGAGAAGAGGTGGAGACCCGGCTGCTCGATTTCGGCTGGGACACCACCAATGCGCCGCTCGAAACCTTCGTCGGATGGAAACGGCCGATACTGCGCTATCTTCGCCTGTATACGTCGCGGGGCATACCCCACGCGGTCGCCCAGATCTATCTGCCCTATGACATCGGGAGGGAGGTCTCCTCCGCGGATGTGGACAACACGCCCACCTACAGCCTGTTGAAAAACAAGCTGGGCATCACCCCCGTCAGTTCCGAATATCTCGTGAGCTGCCAGCCGGCTCCGCCGCCTGTCAGCAAAAGCCTAGCCCTGTCGCACAGCACGCCCCTGCTCGTCCTGGAGCGGGTGACCCGCGACATGGGAGGCCGCCCTGTGGAAATGACGCGCCATTATCTGCGGCCCGACGTGTACCAGCTGTTCGTCACGGTACGCAACGCATAAGCTCAAACGGCGAGCGGCGCCCCGCCGTGGAAGGACGGGACGCCGCCGCCAGAACAACGCGCAAGGAGGAGAAACGAACAAAGCACACGCATTCGCCATCCACAGTCGCACAGGCATTTGCCGGCCCCTATCCAACGTTTGGCCCGGAACTGGCAGGTTCAACCAAACAGAACAAGGAGTGACACATGTCATCTGCAACCATGCAGCTTACCGCGGAAGAAGAACGCATGGCCCGCGGCGATCACGGCGACGTGATCAAAGAAGCCATTTCCTACCAGATAGAGGTGGGAAATTTCTTCGGCGCCGAAAAGTTCGCCCCTGTCGCCAATGCGCATTTCATGGGCGACATCGAAGTCAGCGGCGACAACGGACTCCAATTTCTGCGCCGTTTACGGGCGCAAAACGCCAAGTGCGTCATCGACACGACAAACAATGCGCGCTGCATGGATTTCGCTCAGGCCCAATCTCTTTGTCAAGACGCACAGGAGATGGAGAAAGAGCGCGAGATCGTGGAGATTCTCGAATCCATGCGCGTCGTGCGCGTCGATACCTGCATCAACTACCAGACCCATTACCGTCCCTCGTTCGGTGAACATCTCGCCTGGGGCGACACCGGCACGGTCATTGCCGCCAACTCCATCTTCGGCGCGCGTTCCAACTTTGAAGCGGGTTTTTCAAGTCTCGCCGCCGGTTTCACGGGGCGCACCCCGGCCTACGGCTTCCACCTGGACGCCTGCCGGCGCGGCACCATCGCGGTCAAACTGGAAGCACAACCGCAGGACGTGGCCGACTGGGGCGTTCTGGGCAAACTGGTGGGCCACCCCAACCAGGATTACTTCGCTGTCCCGGTGTTTGAGGGCGTAAAAAAGCGCCCCTCGACGGATGATCTAAAGCATCTCGGATGCTCGCTGGCCAGTTACGGCTCCATGGCCATGTACCACATGGTCGGGATCACCCCCGAAGCGCCCACCGCCCAGGCCGCCTTTGCCGGGAACGTCCCGGAGAAAACCATGACCATCACCGCCAATGACCTTGAAGAGGTGTATCGCAGCTACAAATATCTTGATGGGGCCGAAAATGTCGTGGTCTTTTCCGGGCCGCAGCTCTCCATCTTTGAAATGCGGCGGCTTGCGGAACTCTTCCAGGGACGCAAGGTGGCCAAGGGCATCCATGCGTTTCTCACGACAAACGGCAGTGTCCTGGCCAATGCCCGCGCCCTGGGCTATGCGCAGACGCTTGAACAGGCCGGCGTGACCATCCTGGAAGGAGTCTGCTTCTACCTTCTCCAGGGGCTCACGCGCATCCGCCAGGAAAACCAGTGGACAAACCTTGTCTCCAACGCGGCCAAAATCGTGAACACCATCACCGCCCACCGCTTCAACACCGTTCTGCGCAGAACCAGCCAATGCGTGGACATAGCCTGCACAGGAGAACTGCAATGACAACAACAATCACAGTAAAGCGCGCCTACGGCGTCCCGGTCGAAGGCCAAGTCATTGTTTTCCGTGAAGGGTTCAGTCCGCGCTACGACCTGGACAGGGTGACCGGCATCATCTCCCGGCGCGGACACAGCGCCGAGGGGTTGTCCCTCAAAGACAAAATCGTAGTCATCCCCACCGTCAAGGGCGGCGTGGCCGGGGGCTGGGCCTTTGCGGACATGGTCCACAAGGGCTTCGCGCCCAAAGCCCTCGTCTTTGGCAAGCTGAACCCGGTCATGGTGCAGGGAGCGGTTCTCGCCAAACTGCCCATCACCGAGGGCTGGGAGCCTGACGCGTTGTCCGTGCTGCACACAGGGGACGTTGTGCGCATAGATCCTCAACGTCTTGTGATAACGCGTATTTCCACAGCCGCGTAGATGACCGGGCCCGCCTCGGCCGAAAGCGGCGGGCGCCCCGGAGCTGAATACGGTTGCCGGTCCCGGTTGCCCATGAGGTCGGGGCATTGCCCTACCCTTCGACAAGGGAGAGACTGTCATGACATCCATCCAGATATTTTCTCTTGCATGGCTTTTTTTCGTCTTCGCATTGAGTTTATGGCGGCACGCCAACCTGGGTCTTGTGGCGATTCCGGCCGCCTTCGTGTTGGCCCTTATCGCCGGAATCCCCATGAAACAGCTCTATGCGGGCTTTCCCACCCAGCTCGTCTTTCTGATTCTTGGCGTGATGTATTTGTGGAACCATGTGCAGGAGAGCGGCGGCGCCGACATTTTTGTGCGGAAAGCCGTGGCCTTGGCCGGAGGCAGAACGTATTTGCTCCCCTGGGTCATGTGCTTCATCACCGCCGCCATCTGCGCGGTGGGAGCGCTCCCTGCCGCAGCCCTGGCCATCACCACGCCTGTGGCCATGGCCATAGCCAAGCGCGAGCGGATACCTCCAACCCTGATGGGCGTCGTCAACGTGCAGGGCATTTGCATCGGGGGATTTTCCCCGTTAAACCCCTGGGCCAATCTGGTCATGGGGCAAATGGCCAAAAGCGGTCTGCCAGTCATGCTCGGGTGGATACTGGCCATCCAGGTGTTCATGACCGTAGGCGTGGGATTGGTGGCTTTTTTCTGCTTCGGCGGCAAAGAACTGCTCCGCAGGCCGGCCGCGGCCAGGGAGCCGCGCAACCAGACAACCCCCGCCAGGTTGACCGCGTATCAATGGGCCTCAATGGCGGCTCTCTTCGCTTTCATTGGAATAGTGCTGTTCAAGTTTGACATCGGGCTTACGGCTTTTGTTTTTGGCGTGGCGCTGCAGCTCGCCTTCGGGGTGGAGTCGAAAAAAGTCATCGCCAAGCTCCCGTGGGGAATCATGCTCATGGTGGCAGGAATACTTTTATACGTCTCCCTGCTTGAAAACCTCGGGGTGCTGCACGCCATAGGAACCCTCCTGACGGGCATGGAAAAGCCCTCGCTCATCCGGTTCAGCGTGAGCTTATTCGGCACGGTCATCGCCAACTTTGAATCCTCTTCCATCGCGGTGTTGGCGCTTGTCATGCCTGTGGCCCTCAAATCAATGGGCAGCGCCACCGCCGTCTTGACCGCCAACCTGCATGTGGCGCTCTTGTACGGCAGTATCGTGGTCATGACCGCAAGCCCCTTCCACATCGGAGGAGCGCTGATAATGGCCGAGGTGGACGACAGCGAGCGCGTCTACAAGAACCTGCTGATCTGGGTGGCTTGCCTGGTCGTTGTCCTGCCTTTTTTTGCCTTTCTCCTGTAATTTTCGTATCTTCCGTCAAATTGCAAGAACCGTCCCCGTTCGTCTGAACGGGGACGGTTCTTCAGTTTGCCGGCAAGCGGAGACATTAAGTACACAAGATTTTGTACACAACAGGCTTCAATAACGAAAACTGCGGATGACCCTGCGAAAGTGTGGCGTCCCCAACCGGGTTTGAACCGGTGTTAGCGGCGTGAGAGGCCGCCGTCCTAGGCCACTAGACGATGGGGACGTATCCTTCACAAAAGCGTTTTTCCTCTACCGTCTGGCAGCTTGAAAGGCAAGCGCCGATTTCATGGAGCGCAAGCCGCACAGCGTAGCGTCGTCACGCATCCCATTGGTGCTTAAGGAGAGTCTGGGTTGCGGTTGTTCTCAAACCCAGGCGAGACTAAGCGGCTTTCTGGGAGGAAGCGCGTGATACGCCACGTCGGGACGTCCGAAAAAGGCCATGGCATGGACAACATCATCTTGCCCCAATGTCAAAAATTCACGCAACGGAACAAAATTTTTGAGCGCCCTGACGCCGAAACCGCACCAGCAACTCCCAATGTTCCGGGAATGGGCCGCAAGGCAAAAATACGTCAGGGCAATGGCGGCATCCGTCTGCCCCCAAAGCACGCTTTTGTCCGCAAGGGCAAACACCGCGTTCGGCGCGCCGCGCAGAATCGGGTCATCCCCATTCCTATAGCGGGTCATCATGGCATCCACGTTGTACCGGCTCATGGCGGGGTCGTGGCGCGCCACGGTGTCGAACCAGTCCATGGTCAACGCGGTGAAACGCCCGGCTTTTTCATGGCCGTCTATCGCCATCCAACGCACGGCTTGGAGATTGCTGGCCGTGGGCGCGCGGCGCGCGACATCCATGAGTTCCAGAACCTCCTCCCGGGGGATCGCCGTTTCCTTGTATCGGCGAATGGAGCGGCAGGAGAGCATGAACCTGCGCGCGGCCGCAAAGTCCACCGGTGAACCGGGAGGGATCGGCGCGGCCCGTTCCCCGTTCTGCCCGGGCGACACCACGGCATCCACGGGACATATCGCGCTGCAATGCCCGCAGAAATTGCACAGGCCCTCATTTTCCGAAGGAACGTACGGAAAACCCTCCTTATCCTCGGCGAGCACGCCTCTGCCGCATGTTAAAACGCATGTACCGCAGTGAACGCACCGGTCACAATCAAGGGTGAAATCAAGCATGGCGTCCTCCTCAAGTGGTGTTCGCGCAAAATGACAGCGGAATTGATCCGGTCTTCAGGCGGAATTAGTTTTTTAATGTTCCCATGGCAACCCTGCCGGCACCGCTCTGGCCTCCCCACGAACGATCTGCTACACAAGGGGCATCCCCGCATTATGTGTCCGAGCTCCTGTCGGCGGCCGTACCGGGAGCGAAGAAGGAAAACGAAGCCCCATTACGGGGAATGCAACACGCCGGATTGTGGAAGGGAAAGCCGTGTTTCGATTCAGGCGAACCGTCTATTGCGACAACAACGCAACGACAAAAGTCAGCAGGGCAGCGGTCAAGGCCATGACAGACGTTCTGTCCCGCTGCTGGGCCAACCCCTCCTCGCCGTACAAAATGGCTCACGGCGCGGCGGCGATTCTTGATGACGCCCGGATAAGCGTGGCCAAAGCGATCAATGCGCCCGCCGAAACCATCATCTTCACATCCTGCGCGACCGAATCCAACAATACGCTGCGCGGCGTAGCCCCGCTTCTCCCGGCAAACAAACGGGCCATCATTTACAATCCCCTGGAACATCCGGCCATGCTGGAAACGTTGTTCCACCTTGAAAAGCGCGGTTTTTCCCTCATCCCAATGGTTCCGGACAGAAAGGGACGCATCCAGCCGGAATGTCTTTTGAAGCTCTGGCGGGGCGACGTGGGGCTTGTCGTGTGCATGGCGGCCAACAACGAAGTCGGCACGCTCTACGACGTCAAGGCTATGGCCTCGTTCGCCCATTCGCGCCAGGCGCTGTTTTTTTGCGACATGGTCCAGGCTCTCGGCAAAATCCCCGTGGACGTGGGCGACTGCGGCGTGGATTACGCCTCGTTCTCGGCCCACAAAATACACGGTCCCAAGGGCATCGGCGCGCTCTATGTCCGCAAGGGCGCGCCGTTTGCGCCGTTCATACTCGGCGGGCACCAGGAGGCGGGGCAACGGGCCGGAACGGAGAGCCTGCACAATATCGCCGGATTCGCCGTTGCCGCGCAGGAGACGCCGGGCTTGCTCGCGCTTGCGGCGGGCTTGCGCGAACGCCGCGACACGTTCGTCGCCGCGCTGCAGGAAATCGCCCCCGATTGCGTCATCAATTCGCCCGGCGGGGATGCCTGCCAGCCAGGGACCGTAAGCGTCACGCTTCCCGGAACGGCCAACGCGGTCATCATGGGACAGCTCGACTACCACGGCGTTTCCGTGGCCGCCGGTTCAGCCTGCAACACAGGCGAGGATACGCCATCCCACGTGCTCACGGCCATGGGCTTGACAGCGCAGGAAGCGCGCTCCACCCTGCGCATATCCTTTGCGCATGATTTTTCCGACAAGGACTTGCGGTACGTTTCCGCCGTGTTCCGGGACGTGCTCCTGGGGAAAGGGGCCGCCATCACCGCGTTGCAGCCTTCGCAATTGACCGGGGAAGTGCTGTTTGCGCCGGAGTTGTTCATTATTGATTTGCGGCGCACGGCCAAGAGCGAGTATGCGCTGAAACCCCTGCCGGGCAGCCGGCGCTTCCCGTTTTTCAGCATCGGCCGGCATTTGGATGAAATCCCCAGGGACCGCGACATCCTTGGGACGTGCGAAGTCGTGTATGACGCGCCGATCATCGCGTATTACCTCAAACGCAAGGGCTTTTCGCGCCTTACGTTTCTCATGTGGGGACTTTTGGGGTGGAAGCTCGCCCAACCCGAGCTTTACGCCCGCTTCGCCGGGCGGATTCCGGAACAGGCGGAAGGCGCAAGCGGAGAGGACCGGCCGAGCGCGAATGGAGGCGGCGCATGAAAGAGCTGCCTATGAGTCCTGTGCCCCTCGTGCGCTGTTGCGGGCCGGGAAACGGCCGGGCGATGTCCGGCGAGACCAACCTGGGCAGCACGCGGGCCTGGTGCCCGGATTGCCGGACGGTGGAACATGCGCTCTACAGCGCCACGGACGAGGGCGTTTTCATGGAGCGCATCTGCCCGCGACACGGCGCGAGGCGAACGCCCGTGTGCAAGACGCAAAAGTGGTTCCGGGATCGCACGGAGACGCCACGCCGTATCCGGCAAAATGCGTCCGTGCGTCCTGCGGCCAAAGGTTGTCCGTTCGACTGCGGCCCCTGCGCCAATCACGCCGGGCAGCTCACCCTGCCTATTTTTTCCATCACCAACAACTGCAACCTGCAATGCCCCATCTGCTTCACCCACAACCGGCCCGACAGAATCTACAACAAATCGACGGACGAGTTATTGACCATCCTCGACCACATAGAGGCGCAAAAGACAGGGCTTGACCTCCTGAACCTTACCGGCGGGGAACCCACGCTCCATCCACGCCTTTTCGAACTCCTGGACCTGTGCGCCAGACGCTCGTTCGGCCGCGTCAGCATGAACTCCAACGGGATACGCATCGGAACGGACCGCGGATTCGCGGAAAAAATCAAGGCGAGCAACGTACAAGTGATTCTCTCCCTGGACACTCTGGACGCCAAAAAGAGTCTGCGCATTCACGGCCAAGACATTGTCCGGGAAAAACAGGATGCCCTGGCCGCGCTCGAAGAGCTGGGCATCCCCACGGCGCTGCTCCTGGTCTGGATTCCCGGCGTGAATGAAGAGGAAGTGGCGCGGCTTGTGGAAACGTATCTCCCCAAACGGTTCGTGTGCGGCGCAACCATCCAGAATATGGCCTACACCGGGCAGTACGGGAGTCTTTTTTCGCCGCGCGTCCACAGCACTCTGGAAGACGTGGAAGCGGGCCTGGCGAAGTGGGGAGGCTTTGCAACAACGGACTTTTTCGCCCACGGCTCGTACCATCCGTTCTGCTATTCCACGTCGTATTTCATTATGGGCGACGCCATGCGCATCCCCTTCACCCGCCTGGCGGACAAAAAGCTGCTCACGGCCGCAACCGGGGAGAGTTTTCTGCTCAAACACACGCCGGAATTGGAGCGGAGCTTCCGGGACAATATCGATGAATTGTGGGCAGCGGGCGCGCCACGGGAGGAACTGCTCCTCCTGAAAAAATTCATCAGCCGGTTCGGCGATGAAGACGCGCGCCGCCCCGGCTTTTTTCACGACATGGTCAAAACCGTCACCATCCATGCCCATATGGACGAGGACAATTTCGACCTGGCCCGCGTCGCCTTGTGCGGCGACCTTGTGCCGGACGAGGTCGGGACCATGATTCCCGCCTGCTCCTATAATCTTCTGTACCGCCAAAAGGACCCTCGCTTCTGGGTGGAACCCGCATGAGCGCGCATCTTTATTCGTATACCACCGGGTATTGCGAGGCCTGCCGGGCGCTGGTCACCGCGCGCATTGTGGGCAGGGATGACGCGGTCTGGCTTGAGACGCTGTGCCCGGTCCACGGCGGCCACGCCACGCGCATAGGCTCGCCTGACTGGCATGAGGCGAGCCGCCATTACGTCAAGCCCCGGCAGATCCCCCTGCGCCTTGGGACGGATGTGTTTAGAGGCTGTCCCGACTCCTGCGGGCTTTGCCCACAGCACCGCCAGCACACCTGCCTGCCCGTGGTGGAAATAACCAGCCGTTGCGACATGGCCTGCCCTGTGTGCCTGAAACCGCCGGGCGGCGATTTCGGCATGACCCCGGACGAGTTCCGCCTCGCCCTTGACCGGTTAATCGAGTGCGAGGGCGGTGTTCCCCTGATCAACTTTTCCGGCGGGGAACCGACTCTCCACCCGGACTTCCCGGAATTTTTGCGCATCTGCAAAGAGCGCGGGGTGATGCAGACCTCTGTCTCCACCAATGGGCTTGGGTTGCACGCAAACCCCAAGCTGCGTGCCCTTTTTCAGACCACAGGCACGGTGGCCTCCGTACAGTTTGACGGATTTAGGCCCGAAACCTGGCTTACGCTCCGGGGGCGGGAACTTTCCCTCATGAAGCGGGAATTGTTGCGGATGCTGGAAGCGGAAGGCGTGCGCTATTCGCTTACCGCCACCATCGCCCAGGGCGTCAACCATGACGAAGTGGCGGACATTGCGGACTTTTTCTTCGCGTCACAGGCTTTAAGTCTCATGTTCCAGCCCATGGCCATAACCGGCGCGGCCCGGTCGCATTTTACCGACGCGCAAAGGCTGACGGTTGACGACGTCGTGCAAGAATTGTCCCGCTCCCGCCACATCAAGGAGGGGGACTTTAATCCCCTGCCCTGCGCGCATCCGACGTGTTTCGCCCTTTCGTACTACTTTCAGGTGGACGACGGCTCGTTTTATTCGCTGAAAGACTTCCTGGGCAAGGAAACATTTCTGGACGTTGTGGCCAATCGCACGTTGCCCGGGCTGGACCGGGAAGGGCACGAGGCGATGCGCGGGCGCATCTACGAATTTTGGTCCGCGGCCGACAGCGTTGCGGACAACCGCCAGGTGCTCAAGCGCATCAAGGCCATTCTGAAGGAGTTGGAGGGGCAGAACTTTTCCGCCAAGGCCGCTTTTGACGTGGGCAGCACCGTGCTTCGCAGCGTGTTCATCCACGGGTTCATGGACGAGGACACCTTCGACCTCGGCCGCATCATGAAATGCTGCAACCATTACCTGCGGCCCGACGGCCGCCTGGTCCCCATGTGCGTGGCAAACGTCATACAATCCCGGGGATGAAACGAAAGCGCACCCGCTTCAGGTAGGCCGCGTAGGCCTCGTCCTGTTCCGCCAGAAAACGTTCTTCCAGCATGGCGCGGACAAAATAGCAAAGGGACGATGCGACGAACAGGACCACGGTGAGCCCTGCGGGATGGCTCAAGAGATAGCCCAGGCGCATCACGATATCGGAGAGATACATGGGATGGCGGATCCATCCGTACAATCCCCTTGTGCGCACTTCGCGCAGGGCGATAAGCACGCCGAAACTTTTCCCGAGCTGCACCATGGAAAGAATGCCGATGCCCGTGCCCACAAGGAGCGTCCACCAGGAAAGCCCGAGCAGCAGCGGGTTCTCCGTGATGGCCGGTCCCATGAAAAACACGCCGGAATAAAAGGCGCAGACCGCGACCGCCTGGCGGCCGACGGAGGTCTGGATGGCGCGGGCCGGGGAGCGCAACAGAAAACACAGGCAGAGGATGATATTGTGCGCGATGAATACGCCCTCAATGAAATTAAGCCTGTGTTCGGCGACAACCTGCCACGCCTGCCAGCCGAAGTATCCGGCGACATTCAGGAAAAGATAGATGTCCAGGCCTCGTTGCCACCGGACGGGAAGAGTGGCCATACGTTCCTTTGATCACGCCTGTCTCGCCAGCGGGATGGGACGTATCATGCGGTAGTAGGCCGCAAGATTGGCGATTTTTTGTTTGCCGTATAAAAGCGCTTCCACGCTGCCCCGGCAGCTTGTCCAGCAGTTTTGGCAATCCTGCGAGAGAAACTGCGCGTTGAGTCCCTTGACCAGATGCGCCAGGGAGTCCGTGAAAATGTTGCCCACCGGGTCGCCCAGCCGGTCTATGCAGCGGGTGACGTTTCCCTGGCAGTCGATATTGTAGAGATTCTTGCCCGCGTAGCACGGACCTATGCCGCGCCCGGCCTCGCCCGCCTCGGCGAAGCGGCCGAGGTATTCCGGCAGGGAGACGAATTCGGGATAGCGGCTCTGGATGTCCAGCAGCCTGCGTGCTATTTTTGTGGGCTTTACGCGCGCATCCTTTTTGCCGCGCAAGTTGCAGTAGAACGAAAGCAGATAGGTGATGCCCATGTCTTTGGCCATTTTCACCAGCGGTTCGATTTCGTCTATATTGTCTTCCATGACCACGGAAATCATGTGCACCCGCTGGTCGGCATGGACGCGGTTCTCGTTCAGCATGGTCAGGGCCTTCACCGCCCGGTCAAAAGCGCCGGGCATGTTGCGCTGCCTGTCGTGCTTTCGGGCGCTGGCGTAATCCAGGGAAATGCTGACCTCGTAAAGTCCCGCCTCAAAGAGCTGCCGGGCTTTTTCCGGAGTCATGAACCAGCCGTTGCAGATCATGACCGGGAAGTTGTCTTTGGCCAGCACCCGGATGATGTCGAAAAGCTCCTTGTGCAAAAGCGGCTCCCCGCCGCCGACGGAGATGAATTGCGGCCCCAGCGGACGGAGTTTTTCCGCCACGAGCCGTATTTGCTCAAGGCTCATCTGGGGCATCTGGTTAAACGGCGGGTGCCAGAAGTCGCAGATGTCGCACTTGAAATTGCACTGGTAGAGCAGCTGGAGATTCAAGTGGATCAGCCGTTTGCGCAGCCCGGAGTACAACAGATGCGCCCGTTTCGAAAACTCATGCGCGCTTATCATACCGCATTGCCCTCACAAGCCGTCTTTTTGCCGGCGCGGGCCGATTTGCGTTCCCGTATGACGGCGGGAACGCCAAGCCCTGTGTGTCCGTCCGGTATCGGCCGTATCGTGTAGCTGTTCGCCCCGAGCACGCCTTGTGCGCCGATGCGCGTCACCCCGAGAATGGCCCTGCCGCCGACAACCGCGTGCGGCCCCACATTCGCGCGGCCCATGACTATCCTGTCCGGCGTGTAGATATGGGCCATCACCATGGCCCCAAGGCCCAGCACCGCGCACTCCTCAAGCGTGATAAGCTGCGGGAGCAGCAGATCAAGAACGGCGCCGGGCGCGATAAACACATTCTTGCCTATGGAAACCCCGGCCCGCTTGTACCAAAAAATTTTCCAGCCGACAAAAGGGGTGAACAGGCCCATGTACGCGCAAAAGGAGCGCCAACGCTGGGCAAGCCACTCGGGAAACGGACCGGAAAAAAGCAGGGCGGTAAGGGAAAACTCCTGGTCCGCAAAATCGTCCGGGGTAAGCGTCAGGCGGTCCGGCGCGCCGGCGGCAAGCCAGGCGCGCAGCTTGTCCGCCGCCGGGCACGGCTTTTTCCGCAGGTTTTGGCAGCAAGAGCCGTTGTCACTCACGGCGGATCTCCTCCCAGAGGCACTTCCTGTCGCAA
>Ga0123354_10006380_pt1 | contig 17502 bp, 10 predicted proteins | sample TergutLab28metaG_2_FD_97872 | JGI IMG/M metagenome (GOLD analysis project Ga0123354, IMG submission 97872) | Labiotermes labralis P4 segment gut microbial communities from Petit-Saut dam, French Guiana - Lab288 P4 | ecosystem: Host-associated > Arthropoda: Insects > Digestive system > Gut ...
ATGGTATTTATTTGTGATTTAAAAAAGGATAAATAAAAAAATTTAAAAAAATAGAAAAAAAAAAGGGAATTTTTTTTTTTTTGGTGGGGGGGGGGGGGGGGGGGGGGGGGGTGGAATTCTCTCATGTTTTCTTTCTTTTAAACCGACTACTATTCACTACAGGATGATGACTGACAAGTAAATGTCAGCTGCTCACAAAGAGTGCCTGAACACTGACCCCAGCAGAAGACTCAACTTGGATGTGAAACTTTTAAGTGAAATGGAATTTAAATATTTTGCCTTAATAATTGCATCAAGGATCATTGTAGAAATAGATGTCTGGTCATTGTCCTGTTCAAACAGTACTTCATGTACTGCCTCTCTCACTTTCCCAGGGATACAAAATGTATCAGTGCCTCCTTCTTGGTATACAACATCTGGTGGGGGCTCAACTGCATCTAGTTGTGTGGCTCGATTCAAACTGGTAACAAAGCACGTTCGCACTGAAATAAAAATGCAATAATAATTGCTGCCAGTTGGCATACAGTAGGCATGCGTACATGTAATAATGATTGAATCCCACATATATTATACTGTTTCAGATTCCACTAACTACTGCGAAGTCCAAAGTGAAAATGAAAAATATTCAGAGTTAATTATACACTCTCAAAAGGACAGTTACTATTTTCATGTTTTGACAATATGTTACATGAAAGTAATTTATTTTCTGTAAAATGACTTTTTTCAAACCAACCTTTTATGTCCTCAATGATGGATTCTGGGAAGTCCTCTTTCTCACTGTTTTCACTCAGCAAAGCCTTCAGTGCACTTGAACAACAAACAACAGAGACATGAATGCACCTGTCATGTGAACCACATGTCTTAAGTTTACCCGGAACCCCTGCCCACCCTCTCTGATGCTAGGTATGCACCTCAGCTGTTTGGTGGGCACTGTGCTTCCTTTTAATGGCCCTTTTTCATATTTACATCCTCTCCTGTCCTTCCTTCTTCCCCAGTAAGTCATATATGGTCAAAGTGAATTACATACTTATTCACAGATATATTCTGTTTCTCTAATTCTAATTCCATTTCCTGCCATTTTAAAATGGGTTACTGCTGTTGATACTTCCAATTTAAAATTGGACATAGCTGTTGTGATCCATAAGTACTGGTATACTTGTGAAACTGCTTCAGACAATTAAATTTCTTACAATATTGGAAAAGGGTTTAACGGTTCATACCAATTTTTCCAGCCAGAGGGCCACAGCGCAATAATGTGCTAACACATCATTTTTGAAAGAAAATATGTAGTAATAATGTAATTGACTTCATTTTGGCAAAGAAGTGCCTATTTTAAGTGATATATTTTGACAGTACTTGCACAGCCTATATTACCATCTTCACTATGAGTTGACTAAACTCATCAGCATGGTAATTAAGTGCAGAAATTTTTGATTGGTTTTTCCACTGTCTCTTGATTGAAAATGTTTGAATGCAGATAAAATAATCACCTCTCAACAGCCTGTGCAGCTCGAGGCTGTGCCTGCCATGCATGCAGCACAGGAACACCTTCAAACACAGGTATCAAAACTGCTTCTACATATCCCACATCAAGGATAAGAGCAGTGTTAACACCAAGAGTGCAGAGTGACACCAAGTGTGATGGAACAAACAATATTGATGAAACCTGTAAAAAAAACATTTTCAAAAAGCAAAACATTAGGCAATCAAAGAGACAAGAATTATGCATATTCTGAGCTTTTCATATTCAGATTGGCAGTGGGTACCAGGAATACTGCGCCTCCAGTGTGAAGGTATTTATTAATCTCATCAAATGCCGTAAGTTATATTTGACTGGCATCCTCGTAAGCCCTGTATGTTTTCAACATATGTAGTATGCATCAGGATGTGTATAAACTGTTGAATTTATATGGTACAAACAGTGATAGAAAGAACATCAATGAATGTGTTTACAGTCAATAATTATTCCACGTGTTCTAAAATTACATGTCTATTCCATATACAACCCATGAACAACAGAGCAAACTAGCTTGTATGTCTTAAGATACAGTTTCAGTGGCATGACCTACCTCAAAATGCCGAAAAAACACTTTGGCTAAAGTCTCCCTGAATAATGTTGGGCAAAGCAGTGACTCAACAACAACTACTCTTCGATCTTTTGGGCTAACAAGCAGGTGCCTGCAATGAATGTACAAAGCATTTTTTAAAGTTACTCGAAAATGAGACAATAAAACCCCAAACAAAGTAAAGCATTTGTGTACCTAAAATACAGCGTATGGATGAATTCAACAAGGAGGTCATACAAGTCTTCTTTGCTTGAATAATACAGTACTTTCTTCACTTGTTTCGTTTCTGGACACTTAACTTCTGTTCGAACAATACACCTTGGTCCTGATTCTCCAGCAAAACCGAACCTAAGGGGAATTAAAGAGGAAGGGTATGACGGTTATCAGCACATTCTGTAGCTCCAAATGGCATGATAATCACATAGTTCAAATTTCATTAAGCAGCTGCATTGTTTATGTTCAGTTAAATGATTGAAGGCAGTATTAATGCGGAGACAAAACAAACTGGCCTTCATGTATTTCGTGTCAGTAAACTTCACTTCATCTTCACCAAGGAACAGAGAATAAAAGCCCCCATGATACTTGGGTGTCTCACCACGTCTCAAAACGAGCGTCTCTGATTACAGAAAAGTAAGTTTCACCGCTAGCTGAAATGGTAGCAAGGAGTTTGTATTGGTATTCTTAATTTTTAGTTTCCTAGGTACATATTACAACTGACGGGAACGCAACTGCTCTTGGACAAGAGAGTTTGGTGGTCGACTATTTAGCCCTCAAACGGCCACCTGGGGTCAAATTTGACCCCAGCCTTCGTTTTTTTGGTGTATCTTACAATGACACCAACTTTCGTGACTTTGTCACGACAAGTGTCCTCTAGGTCGGCATAATGGTTTTGTGCAGTTGGTGATAAGCGTTTTTCTAAAATTTCGATTTTCCCTACCTGGGGTCAAATTTGTCCCCAGGTGGCCTTGCGCGTTTTGTTTTTCTGTATGTAGTTTTGTGCAATTTTATGGTGATAATGTGCTATAAAATACTACTATAGTATCTTTTCCCTGTATTCTGAATAAAAATGGCCTCCCCTTGAACAATTTCTAGATAATTATGAGATCAGTTGTCTAGTTTCCGACAGTGATGATAGCGAGGACGACAGACACAGTGGTGATGATATTGGACTAAGTGGTTCAGAAGATGAAGAAGATGCTGTAGAGGAAGATCTTGATGATTATATCGACTCTCTGTACAATGTTGCTGACACTGGTGACCATGGAAAGTCGGAAAACAAAGACGTTGAGCATTCAGAAACATAGACAAGAAGACGAATGTTTTTCAAGGCAAGGACTTTACCTGGAGCAGGACACCTCCCAAAGTTGCTCGAGCTCACAGAGAGAACATAATAGTGCGTCTTCTCTTGGCAGTGATAAGATTTGACGACAAAGCAACAAGAACTGAGCGTTGTTTGGAAGATAAAATGTCATCATTTTGATAAATTTGGGACAAGTTCATTGGTTTGTGTCAATCATTGTATCTGGTTAGTTCAGCTATCTGCATCGATGAACAATTACTTCCATTCAGAGGAAGAAGTGGATTCCGGCAATATATGCCGAAAAAACCAAGCAAGTACGAAATCAAAATTTGGATGATGTGTGATTGTGCCATGAAATACATGATGATTGCGAAAGTTTATTTGGTCAAAGAAAATAATGAAGTAGCTCGTGGATTGGCAAGGGATGTCGTCTGCACATTGGTTCAGCCTATTTCTGGTCAGGGTAGAGGCGGGCGAAATGTAACAACAGATAATTTCTTTACGTCTGTTGACCATGCAAATCAACTGAAAAACAAAAAATTGACACTTGTTGGGACAATGAAGCAAAACAAAAGAGAAATTCCACAAGAGTTTAAGCCTGCCAGGTAACGTGATGAAAAATCATCAATTTTTGGATTTACCAAGCACTTGTGTCATATGCCCCAAAGAAGAAAAAATCAGTTGTCTTCCTTTCATCACTCCATCATGATTCAGCAATCTGCAGCAGTTCAGGAAAGCCTGAAATCATTGAATTTTATAACAAAACAAAAGGTGCAGTAGATATGCTGGATCAAACATGTGCAAGGTATACAATACAGCGAGCAACTTGCAGATGGAAAATGGTAATGTTTTATGGCATGATCAACATTGCTGTGGTAAATGCATTGGTCATATATGCACACAACATGCGCAAAGATCAGCCTGAGAAGAAGACAACAAGGAAAGACTTTTTGCTCAGAATTGCACATGATCTGGTGACACCATTTGTAACACGATACAAACTTTCTTCGCTACCTAGGAACATCAAAACAGCCATAGTCATGTGTGGATTTGTCTCTGATTCTGAAGAAGACACCATGCAGGACCCTGAAGACTACGAGGCCATATAAAGAAAGCAAAGGCGCCGTCATGTATGCAGCAGGAGTAGTGATGTGAAGACAATATTTGTCTGCAAAGACCATATGAGTATGAATCTGATTAGTTGTGCTGTTTCCCCAACTCTTCTTCTTCTTCAAACCACTTTATCATATTTACATTCTTGAATACAGACATGAATATTGAACATAACCTGAATAGAGACATGAATAGTGAACATAACCGGAATTCATATACTATATAGGGTAAATGACAATCATGTCATTGTTATATGTCATTGTTACATGAGGTTGTCATTTCAGTGATGTCAAACTGCTGTTTTTTTGTAAACTGACATGTATTTTAATTTGACAATAAAAGAACTAAAAACCAGGATTAGTTATAACCATTTTCATGGTGGGGTCACATTTGACTTCAGGTGGCCTTCTACGTCCTAATATCTAGGGTGGCGTTTGAGGGTTAACATTCACAACTTGGAATGACTTACTTCGTATACGCTGAACCCAGATCAATAACAACGGCTTGTTTTTCCGTCAAACCTATACCCTCGTACAACGGCATTTTCAAAACAAGTCTACAGCACAGTCCACGGCAATCACTACACAGAATGTACGAGCAGGTGTCAATGCATCAGACGATATATCTCAGTATTCATCTGGATAACATGCGGTGTGAAGGACTATGACTGCAGAAAAACAAAACAAACAGCGAAATTAAATTTTATACACTTTTATTATTTCAAAGCTAAACCTAAATCAGAAAATCGCGTATCGCATTACATGGACGTAACAATCACATCTGTGAGGCTACATTCTACACCGCCAACTCAATCATTTTCCATGACATTCAACGTTGCACTAATGTTTCCAACAGTGGGCCAAGTTTCCACGGATCAGAGCCTCACTGTCCGGGCGTAAAGTCGATAGCTATCCCTAATTTCAGAATCTGACTGCAAAACAAAAATGACCACTAAGAAATTAAACTCTGGTTTCTTTATTTGGTATAGAATAAACGAATTACTTGGAAAAAAAAAGCGAGGACAGTGGTAACTCAGCGCGAACGATGGGAGTAACAACTGTCTTTAAACAATGCAAAGACCCAACAAACGACGATCAAGTGAACAGTCATAAAACCCTACAAATTTACACAGATTTATCTTATTTTGTTGCCTAGACGTTTAGAACAACAATGTAAAATATTAAGACCAATACGTGTCACTATGGAGCGTATCATGGATTTTGTGAAAAAATTCTGCATGTGCTGAAAATAAACACATATAAAACGCAATGATGTGGATTCATGGACCCACCGACACTCATTTTTTAAGGAATGGTGAACGAGATACGTTAGTGAACGATGAATGACTGATGAACGGGAAAATTAGTGAACAACGCGAGCGACGAACAAAATATACTTATCGGAAACTAAGTGAACGACGGGTCCACGGAGCCGAACCCCAAGGTGCATTAGTTCGCAATGTGATTGGTACCCTTTGAACCGTTCATTCAAAACCGACACATTTCTGATATAACACCGGTGTAAATATTAATTTGGTAGTAAAATAATAATGTTATAGTATTAATTGGTCAAGAAATCTGAATGAAACTATTTTATACGTAGTCAACACAAACAGAAAACAGTTTTTCGAAACAAGTTGCAGTGGTTGTGAGAGATTGGGAAGAAAGTTATTTTATTGTGATTGTGAAAGGGATATAATTATTGTGTAGTTGGAACTACTGAGTTGTACGGGAAGGCGCTTGTGCTTTTAAATGATTGAAAATATATAAGAGGTACATCTTTTTCATCATATTTCAGTATGTGGTTGAAACTTCTAAATCAATATTTTTTATTTGGAGGTGGTTGTTATGGGTTTATAAAAATGTTACTTTATGTTTTTGATGATTTTTTAATTTCAAGTCGTTGAATTGGTAGTAGGATAGTTTGTTCCTATTCACGGTTTGTGGAGCCAGTGTGGTAGGTATATAATAGCTGTAACAAAGAGCATTTGTATAAATTGGTATCATCCTTGTTCAATAGAAAAGGTGTGGATTTCCAACCGTCACGTGCCTCGACACAAATTGTTTTCGTATTCTCCAGTGCTTTCTCATCAGCACGTATTTAATGGTGTCAAATGGGAAGATGGATTTAGGAGACATCCGGGCTGGAATCGAACCAGAGAGACCAGAAACATTAAATCTATTATTTTAATATTTTGATAAATTGTATAATAAAAATAAAATATAATGAAATCTATATTTAAGAATGGTGAAAAATTCTGTATGTTTATTTGCAGATCAGTCTCATTTATAGCTTTTTCTAAAATGTTTGAGAAAGTTAAGTGTAACTTCTTAAATTGAAGCACCATCCTCGCTGCTTTTTATCGCGGGGCTCGAGTTCAATTCCAGACCATTCCATGTGGAATTTTTGCTGCACAAACTGGTAAAAGATATCCTTTTTTCCAAGTGCTTTGGTTTTCCTCTGTTATCATACCATCAGTACATCATATTTATATTTTGCTCGTATAAGACTAAGGCTACATGTTTGGAATCATTGTTAATTAAGACACTTCTCTGTCTGTGTCCTGTATTTTCAGTACCAATACTTATCTTTTATGCGTAGTTGTAAGTGTATTTATTGCCATGTGTTCCCTGGGTATATATGGCTAGAGAGCACGAGTAAGGCAGGAGACGAAGCAGGGTTAACTCTGGGTGGTACTGACTGAGGACTGATTGTGAACATGTGAAATTGTAGGATGCAACAAAGACTGATTGAGCACTGATTGGGTGCTAATCAAAGTGGCTCAATTTTATAGCCACTGCATAGTAAAGTTGCCAGAATTGCTCCCTGAAATGATACAGTGTGACTGATAAAATGAAACTGGCAATTGATGGGATGCAAGTAATTTAATCCAGAGGAAATAATAAGAATTTCATGTATATATTTTTGTCATGTCTGTCTATCTGAGAGGATTAAGTTCTACTGGGATGTGCCACTGTGTTGTTGGGAGGATGGCTGCTGGTGATAAAGGCACTATATTCCTTTAAGAAGTTGGTAACCACTCGCCCAACAACACGTTACATCCTCTTGCTTATCTCAAATCACAAAGCATTGTTTAAATGTGCAGACTGTATGTGCTGCTACTGATCTTGTTGTATGATATTTAGAGATGATTTCTAGGCATATCTGGTCAAAATATATCAATCCATGGGTTCAGGAGAAACTCTGCTACTGCATTTCATGAAGTTGTAAAATCAAAATGAACAAAGTGTACTTAGAATGCTATAATGTTGTATGTAAGCTACTGTTGGTCCTCACAGATTGTGTCTGTACTGGATTGTGTTGTATCTGCAATGGAGAACCCTGAGAGTTTACAAGAGGTGAAGGAACCACAGCATGTAATTGAGGTATTTGTGTGAATTTTCTAGTTACTTATGAACACTTCTTACACATATGATCATGTATGGATGTTATTAGCTTCTCTTTATAAAGTAAGATAGTAAGAATTTTGTGGAAACCTTGTTTATCTGTCCGTTTTCCAGGACAGAGTATCAGCATCTAAATTGTTTTTTGGATTTTCATGAAATTTCATATAGTAGCTCTTTTTAAATAGTTGTCCAGCAAGTGTAAGTTTCTTAAAATCAACACAGTGGTATAAATGAATTTCTGCCTATACTGTTTATATTTTGGTGCCAGTTTGGGTGTATACAGTAGGGTCTTGTTTTACGACAGGGTTATGTTCTCAAATATTTTGTTGTAAATCGAATCATTGTAAAAGAGTACTATTTAAATGGTATAAATTGAGATAGGTTCATTGGCCAAACAAATTAGGCAAATAATTTTATAATTTACAATATTTCTTTATATTGTGACATACAATTTTAATTTAATGAATTAGGTATATAGAAAAAACACAGATAATTGAATAATATCAAGTGATTCACTTTTTATTTTGTTGAAGAAGGCCCAGGCCGTGGTTCAGTAGACATCAAGAAGGAATTTAAGTCAACTGTTTTGATTTTTTCTTCTTTTCTGTCTTTTTAATGGATGTCATGAGAGGAAAAATCACAATGAACTTAAAAGAACTGCACTAAAATAGAAAAAGAATAAACACATGCAAGCTGGAAAAGAGCTAGAAGCGCACGTAAGTAGAGAAAGGGCTCTTGAGTTGCGACAGTAGTGCCCCACAAGTCGGGAGTGCCCGGTCCGACTTGACATGGGTCGTAAAAGTGAATCATAAAACGAACCATCGCAAAACGAGACCCTACTATATTTGTATAGGAGATCTCTACTTCATGCCACTGGGTAATTTGTGTCCTGCATCAGTACAGTGGAAGCCATAAATGAAATATTGCCCCTGTTTTTAACATTTTCATCTGATTTTGATACAGTTCTGTACTAAAATTTATTGACTGATATTGAGTTCCATAAAATTAACACAATACTTTGTGTAGGGCATAAATGATTTTTGATGTGTAGTTTCTACACTCATTTTGTGATTAGGGTGAAATTTAGTGTAAGAAATCTGCAAAGAATGCTGCCGAACATTTGTGAGTTTCATGAAAATTTGTGCAGAAAAGCCATACTTTTTATGCTCATAATTGAAATTACATTTATGTTTGTACCATGAAAGCATGTGGCATTATAAAAGTAGAGAACTGTGCAAGGGCTTTGTGTTACAGAATGGAGTAGACCGTCTGCAATCTTCTTACATTTATCTGAAGGATTTCCGATTCTTAAACAGCCATACGATGTTGTTATGTTGTTGGAACCCATAGTGTTTGTGTTTTATTTCTCCCCCACACTGTTACAAAGATTACACATGTATCTCTCTAACAGCTGAAGTCTGGATGTTAACACCTGACACAGCATGACTAATTTTCAGGTTTGGTCATGTGTAACAATAGTCTTTTACAAGTGGTTTGCTCACTGAACCCGTATGCATTAGAACAGTGAATAATATGCCTTGTGTACCTGCTTGCCGTAGTGATGTTGAGAGTGATTTGTTAAATGGAAACAAAATACCGAACATTAGGAGTGGAAATCCTTGTAAAAGGCAGTAAAGACTTCGAGAAGACAACAGTATAGGAAAATAAGTATATATTAAATGTGGGATAAAGTTTTAGTGTTACAATTGCTATTTCATGTCTTTAAAATGTGGCATAGGTCATTTTCATCTTAGAGGAATTGAACAGCTGACTTAAACACTTTATTTTCACAGACGTATGAACAGAAACTCCATCAACTTCAGTCTCAGCTTGCTACTTCACGATTGATGGAGAAGGAACTTACTGTTGATTTGGAGGTTTTGCAAGAGAAATATGACAAAGATCACACTACTGCAGCACTGCAAATGAAAGCTCTGCATGATAAATATTCACTTACTGTGAAAGAGCTATCGGAAGTGGTAGGTGGCAAACAGTAACAACATGTTGTCTGCTGTCACTGAATTTTTTTGTAAGGACATTGTATCCACATGATTCATACCACATAATGCATTATATGAATACAATACTTTATAAAACATCATGAATGTTATGCATAGTTTTACTTAAAAAATTCATAGTGCATATGTTTCATGAGATTTTTCCAAGTTTAGAGATACAGTGATACTTCGGCTAACGAGTGACCTTGCTAACGAATTTTTCGGATAACAAAGATTTTTTTCACTGTTTTTCGGACTCAGCTAACGAATATGGATTCGGCTAACGAATGTTTTAGTGGATGCGCGTGCTAACGTAAAGCAGTAAACATGAACAGTCGGGCCATTCCAGGAGCTTATCTTTTCCGTCTGTATGTGTGTGACAAAGAAATGAGCTGACTGCATCACATAGGGGAGACCCACCAACCCGACTGGGTTGTTTACATTTGAGACAGTGAGAAGTGATATTGTCAGTATAATAGTGTAAAGGTCATCAGTTTTTCATTCCACTTTCCATTCTCCTTCATCCAATTGGGTAGCTGTTCATCTCAGCCTTTGGTGAGTTTTTGCCCTTTTATAGAGTGCTTTTTACTATTTTATAAAACTTATCTTTAAATAGTGGGCAGCATCCAGAACGAATTAAACGACTGTCTATAGAAACCTACAGGAAATCACATTTCGCCTAACGAAGATTTCGGCTAATGAATGTGATTCCAGAACGAATTATCTTCGTTAGCCAAGGTATCACTGTACTAATGTTGTTTATGAACTGATGCTTATACATGTGAGTGACCTGTGTCTGTTAATAATTTTAACTAATGTAGATGGCTACTACCACAAAACATTCAGATGTGATCTCAGAATTTTACATTGGTGATTTGTTTGTAATTTCTTAGATACAAAATTTTTACATACAGTCACAATATATCGCAGTTTTAAACTTCATACATTTCCCTACAATCATTATCAGTAACTGACTCCATGGAACAGAGGCACTCTTGAAGCGATGATGGTTTCTTAGCTGGTGAAGAAGTTTGCCACATTTTGTGGAATTTGAATGTTTATAACCATGTTCACATGAAGTTGCTGCTGGACTCCATCCGAAACCAGTTGAATCCAGTTTATAACTTAACAAACCATTTATTTGTGATCCATGTAGTGTTTTTCCTCCTTACTACACCTGGGCCTTCCAGGTGGTCTCTTGCCTTCAGATTTCCTGAATTAAATTGTTCTAATGGTTGTTGAAGAGTACAAATTATGAAGCTTTTTATTACATACTTCTTTGTATTTACCCATTAAATTTAGGTTGGTTAGTTTCAACAACATCCTTGGTAATGATTACTACTGTGCGGCTTACAGTCCTGCACAAAATATTGAGGTTGTGCTCCATGTTTGTGAGGTCCTGAACGTGTGTTATTTGGGCTGGGGTGTTCTGTTGTTTTTTATCAGTTTCTCAGGCAAATTTCAGAATAGCACCTTAAGTTAGGTCACAGCCACTGCCCTCCACACCCTATCTAATTATTTATGAATTATTCCATAATTTGGTCTAAGCATTATTAAATGTACCATGAATCATTCAGTTTAATCATACTGTTACATTCAAAAAATACTCAACCTGCAAGTTGAAAATTGTTATTATAATTTATAGTAGGGTTATATTTTATTATTAGGTTGAGGTGTTGGAGAAAGAAAAGCGATCTCAAGAGGACACACACAGGACACAGATCTCAGAAGTGGAATGTAAAGTGAAGCAGCTGGAGCAGCATCTGGAAGAAGTGTCTAACACAAGGAACAATGATGTGCTGAAAGAACTGCAGGTGACTGTTTAAGAAACTGGTATTTTCTGTACTAATTACAGAGAAAAAAATCTAAGGAGATATCATTTCAGATATTTTCCTTCTTACAAAATAGTACCATATTTCATTGCTTAAATTTTACCCAAATTGCTCAGTCATCTCAGTACACCTAAATATTCACCAAATATCCTCTTGTTCGCTATGCTGTGGCATTCCCAGAAATGCCAGAGCCAGCCATCACTAGCTTTAAATTCTTATGCTTTGACAGTGTGTCTGCAGTGGAGCCAAGTTCAGCACCACTGATATGTATATCATTTAAGTATGGTGCACAAACCGTTTATATGCTGCATCTTCAAGATTTCTTACCCGTGCCACTCTGATATGCTTCTTGCCAGTACCTGGCGAACAACCTGAAGCATGAGCACTGTATTTAGTGAAAATTTAACTTTTTACTGGCTGTTGCGAATGTAAGACACAATTTTTTGTACCCCCAAATCTTCTCATGCGCTGGAAACAGAAATGCCCAATTCCATCTTCTGAAGTACCTCAAGCTTTTGCTTAACACTCAGACTTACTCTTTTATTTTTTCACCACCATCCTTAGAGGCCATGTTTGCTAATTTTAGTTACTCTTTATCTAAGGTCTGTTGTTGAAGTGAACTTGTAATTTGAAACCCAACTATACAAGCTGTATCACTCAGTGCATTTGGGCTTAAGTGTGTGATATGGATGAAGACAAGTACACACAATGGAAATCTGTGCATGTGCAAAACAGCAGCAACTGTCAGACCCAATGAAAAGCATTAGTTATTACTGAAGTTTGTTCAGTTGAGGCCCATTAAACCAGAGTTTTTACTGTATATGTATGTAATACTGCCATTACTTAGTGAATATGACAAACATGAAATGTCTTAACTAATAGAAGATAATGGTAAAAATTTAAATTCCAAGGGGACATGAACATCATATTCTGTCCTTCCATAATACATTTCTGTTTGACAAAGTTACAATGGACTGATATGTAATTCAGATGAAAGAGACACAATGTGCATGGATATTTTGATGGGTAAATCCTTTAGAATGTGGCCTCATGGAGGATGAAAAAGGAGAGAGAGGAACTATATTATACTTACTATTAGGGAAAGTAGTAAGGCTGTAAGCTGGATGAAGTGCTTCTTCTCTATTATTTATAAGCATACTTTGGTACCGGCAGTATTGAAATAATATGAGAGATGTTCACTGTTGGAGGAAATCATCTCTGAATACCCCTTTCCTTCAGGATTGTCACACTGAAAAATGTTTCTCTCCTATCCAGTATGTTAATTTCACACTCCCAATATTTTGTATTTAATACTAATGTGACATAAGATGTAAATTCTGTGTGTAACACCAACATTTTGGAGATACTTTGTGTGTCCATCTTCAATGCGACCATGGAGACATCACAAATCTCCAAAATGTGGGAAAATGCTATTTTTCAGAGGCAGAATTCACTTAGCAATAGTTTGCTTTGAAAACTTGAAATCTTGTATATTCTGACTAAATATGCAGTTTTAAGTGGGTAATTTAGGACTTCAGCTTGGATTTTAACAATTTACCACTGTGATCAAAAAGTACGGTGAATGCTGCTGCCGAGTGCGATCCAATGGAAGTGTGTGACATGTTTCAACTTGTTCAGTGCAGTCAGTCAGTTGTGAGCCACGGTTGAGAGATGGTGTGTTTTAAAGTGTGCCATAAATCATGGATCATGAACAAAGCATTAACATGAAATTTTGTTTCAAACTGCAAACGAGTGCTAAAAAAAAACACATGAAATGTTAAAATTAGTTTATGGTGATGCTGCAGTGACCATGAAGACAGTTTGCAAGTGGTTCGAGCGATTTTGTAAGGGTTGTGAATCGGTTGAAGATGAGGAGAGATCGAGACGTCCTTCAACATCAAAAACCCAAGAGAATGTTGAAAGAATAAACGAAATGATTTGACCAAACAGGTGATTGCATATTAGGGAAATTTCTGAGGATCCGAACATCTCTTATGGTTCCGTTCAAAACATTTTAACGACAGATTTGAACATGAGGCGAGTGAGTGTGAAATTTGTCCCACATGTTTTGACGGTCAAACAAAAGCAACAGCATTTGTCAATTTCATTGGAGTTGTGCGATCGTGCTGCTACAGATTCCAGCTTTTTAGGAAATGTCATCACGGGAGATGAAACTTGGGTCTATGGTTATGATCCTGAGACAAGGGTTCAGAGTTCTCAATGGAAATCATCCAGTTCTCCTTGTGCGAAAAAAGCATGTCCATCAAGACCCAACATCAAGGTGGTGGTGATTGTGTTTTTTGACCCTGATGGAATTGTACGAGCTGAGTTTGTATCCAGGAGCACTACAGTGAACTCTGAATATTACAAGGGCTTATTAGAGCGTTTAAGAAACAATGTGCGTAGAAAACGACCTGAGAAATGGGCGAATGGTTTTATCCTCCTTCATGACAATGCTCCATGTCACACATCACTTCTGGTACGGCAATTTTTGTCAAATAAAAATATTACAGTCAGTCCTCATCCACCTTATTCACCGGATCTGGCACCACACGACTTCTGGCTCTTCCCCAAAGTCAAAATGACCGTGAAAGGTAAACGTTTTGAATCGATTCAGGACATCAAGGCAGCCACAACAATGCAACTAAAGACACTCATGAAAGAGGACTTCCAGAACTGCTTCAGAAAGTGGCAAGAATGATGGGATAAGTGTGTTCGAAGTGAGGGGGAGTATTTTGAGGGGGATTAATGGCAATGTGTCTTTTACTATATTAAATTTTTTTTTATTTAAACATTCACCATATATTTTGATCACACCATATATGTTGTCCTCATGGTTGCAATGACACCAATACACCAACTTATGTATGAAGATCCATATACTTTATGCTGACAAATTTATCCATTCTGTAAGTTTCATGTGAAAGAAAATGGCAGTTGGGTCACTTGCCTTGATTTGTGTTGCAGTTGGAGCATAATATATTAGAATCAGAAATCCAAACTCAGTATCAGCAATTGCAACACCAGCATGTCCTACTCACAAGTAAGGTAGCTGAACTAACAAGTGCTTTGAAAGAAGCTAATTTAAGTTTAGCAATGAAAGAAGAGGATTTGGCATCTTGTACGAATTGCCTTACGGTGAGTGTCAATTCTGCCCAGGTAGTATAATACTAATACAGCACTAGTGTGCATCATCTGTGAGAGATAAGGCATTTCACTTTTTTGGAAACAGTTCTGGATATGGATGTGTACACTACATGCAATAATGTGTTTTGATTTCTGTAACTGTGTTGTTACTGTGTTTGGATCATTTGTGTTTTTCTGAGTGACATTATTTAATAAACATGTTCAAATTTATGCATGATTACAAGGTGATACCCATTTTTCAGAAGATGAATTAGAAAAAAATTATCATCTTATACTTGGATAAGTATGATATATGCATGTGGTATTTTGTTAATGTCAAAATGTATAAAATCCTATGAGGTTGTGGGTTCTCACAACACTGACTGAGGATTACTTGGTTTTGGCAAGCAATGCCATAAGGTTTTGTAGACAGATACCAGTGCTTTGGGGGAACCCACTTCCTCTGTTTTCAGTGTTGTTGTATCCTGAAGATGCAGCATCAGGCTGTTCTGAAACATTGGTACTGAGACTAAATCTGTGGACTGTAGAGACCTCAGAGAATATCTTCTGTCTGCATGGATCGTGAATATATGTTGAGCAGTTTCAGAGTACCTTTGCGTATTTGTTACAGAGTGCTCAAGCAGAGCTAGCAGTACTTAAAACTGAGTTGGAATTTTTGAAGTCTAATCCACAACCCGATGGCCAAAAGGGCAATTCACTGTTTGCTGAGGTTGAGGATAAACGGCTGAACATGAAAAAAAGGCTGGATGCTGTTCTTCAAAAGTACCATCACATGAAAAAAATTTACAAGGATAAATGTGCTGAACTCAGTAGAGTCAATGTATGTTCACCAAGTTTCATCTTACTGCTTTGATACAAATAATATCAGAAAAAATTTATGTTTTCAGGAAGTATGATGAACATACAGGCGTACTGGTGTTCTGATCTTATGTGCTCTACTATCTCTCAGACACAGACAGTGTTCACCAGTATTGGGACTCAGCATTTTGCTACTGACTTGGTATTATTTTGCAGGAACCTCATAATAACTGACAACAGAAAAGTAACCATTAATCACCATGCAACTGGTGGCCTAATTCAAAATCACTAATAATAACATTCTGAACCAACAGCTTTTCATTTTCTTCTTCACCATTTGACTATCTGCCACTTGTATGGTCCCTTACATTCACTGGAGCTGATATTAGCTCTAATGTAAGGTCAAATATTCACAAATAAGCTCAACAAAACCTTAATCCTTTTCCAATATCTATCATCATACAGAATTTCAGGGTTCATATACAGGATAATAATAACATAAAGCATATCTTGAATCTCTAGTCTCAACACAGCAGTTGTTATGGAAGCTTCATCACATAAACAGGTTGCCTCATCCAGGTCTGTATTTCCCTGGCATTTCAAATTACCTTATTTCATAGAGAGCCTCAGACTGCTGACCTATGGCTTCTGAGCAGGCCACATACCATAGGGAAATGCTTCTTAATACATAACAGAGGTATTCTTGAAATATTGGCAGTTTGTCTTCAAATATTGTCTTTAAGTTCCTGCAGAGAATAGGAATTGTCATACACTATTTCTTTTTATGTTGATTCCTTAAATAATGGTTTCAGGACTAACTTAACGCAAGAAATAGAGTTTTTTTTTGCTTTTAAATCATGGGCTCCATGACTTTTTGCATGCTCATTACACTTGAAGGTGATTTAAAGGAAACTTTCAAGGCTTGTATGGGGATTTTTGTAACACAAACATTTGCATTGTGGCAGTTTATGTTTCTACTGAATGTAAACCATGCATCTTCCCCCACCCCCTCCACCCCAAAGAAAACACGTTTTTGTATTTTATTTTTGTCTAGCACGGAACTTACGATATGTTTTCACTATTCTGTTTATTCTTTTATACATTGCTGTTGATATGGAATATTATTTATATAACTTTTGGCAACATTTTTTCCATGACATGGTGTTATCACATGGTTTCTGGACTGAATTTATTTCTCAGTAACAATATTTGCCTTCTAATTAATATTGTTCCCGTCAAAGTAGTGTCCTTGGGACTTTATACAGCGAGACCAGTGATCACACCACAGTGCAAAGTATTTCACGATATGTTTTGTTTGTCACTCGGCATATTCCTTGGTTTTCTTGAATCATGGTGGTTTTAAATCTTCCCTTTAACACCATCTTGAGTTTTGGGAAAAGAAACAAGTGACACAGTGCTAAACTTGGTGACTAGCAGGGTAGTGGAATGATGGTCTTTAGTTTTTAGACAAAAATTCACAAGTAAATGAATCTCACTCTGCAGGCAGGGCAGAATAGCAGCAATCTGGCGCATTTTCAGATTGCCTTTCTAAATGCTCTGAACTGGCCCCAGTGAAATTCCCAGTATGTTAGTGACTTTACACACACTGATTCTTGTGTTTATAAGGAACGGTTTCTTAGTTCAATCCATATTATCATATTTAACATTTTCATGTGTTTTGCTCATCAGTGGACTTCCAGAGTTTTCAGCTTTTGAGCTCAGAAAACAAAAGCTTTCGTTCTACTCATTATCAGCTCTGCAACAGCTTTCAACATTTTGAAAATCTCCTTAGCTTCCCCCCCCCCCTCCCCCCCCCCCCCAATCAAAACACTCTCAACCTCA
>Ga0123354_10006382_pt1 | contig 17501 bp, 9 predicted proteins | sample TergutLab28metaG_2_FD_97872 | JGI IMG/M metagenome (GOLD analysis project Ga0123354, IMG submission 97872) | Labiotermes labralis P4 segment gut microbial communities from Petit-Saut dam, French Guiana - Lab288 P4 | ecosystem: Host-associated > Arthropoda: Insects > Digestive system > Gut ...
CTAACGAATGTTTTAGTGGATGCGCGCGCTAACATAAAGCAGCAAACATGAACGGTCGGGCCATTCCAGGAGCTTATCTTTTCCGTCTGTATGTGTGTTTCGGCTAACGAAGATTTCGACTAACGAATAAGATTCCGGAACGAATTATCTTCGTTAGCCGAAGTATCACTGTACTGCTGCCCCTGACACACAGCCCTAACCGGACATCAGCACAGAGGCTGTATCATGCAACAAACAGCGTGACGGGATTGCGACATCAAGCACAGTGGCGTTATGTATTTGACTTACATACTTACTGTAATCCTGCAAAGCACACAGTCGTTCCTACGCGCAACACCACCTTCAGCAACCACAAACTCTACATCTGTTCACCAAGGGCATTTATGGGTTTTGTATGACTCTTAGAACAAACAGCAATTACTTCCCTCTAGAGCATTAACCGTCTGATCTTTAAAATGAAAACAGTTACTAATCGAATCTTGCATATATTTTACCTACAACATTATCTACATTTTTACATATATGTTTTACTCTTCAATTTATACATTTACCATTTATATTTTATAATATTTATATATTTAAAATGCATATGACCTTTATGTAGCACATATTCCAAGAAGATTCCCATACGTTATGGTCGAAGCAAGTAGGAGTAACGTTTATATATGAAGTAATGCAGTAGGCTGGAAATAAACTCACCTGAAAATAATGAATGTGTAGTGTGGGATAGGAACTCCGTCCTTAGATATTTATTACATTAGGTTCTAGCTGCAAATGATTAATGACCGTTTATTAGTTAGTTCATTAGTCAAATCAGGCACGCCGGTGACATGGGGGAAGACGAGATATTCAAACCAAACTGCTATCAGAAAACCGACAGGGAAGAGACCATCTGGTGGAACTTCGAAAGTGCAAGAGGGAATTTTAAAATGGATATTAAACGAAAAGTGCACAAGGTATTGGGCAACAGTCACCTGCTTCATGATGAAGTTCTGAGTAGGGGAACTTGTTGAACACGCGCAAGACATCAATATATTTCACAACAAATGCATGTAACACATATAGAAACTCCTACATGTTTCGGCACTCAGTTGTCATCTTCAGGGAGTTACTATGACAAAGGTGTACGAGCTAACCTGCTAATTTATGTTGTTGTTAATAGTTAGAGGCTCAATTAAAACACCAGTTGTTAAAATACATAAAATGCATAAAATATATAAAACGTATATTATTAATAATTTAAAGGGGTTTAGAATGTAAACTATTAACAATGTTGGCTCGTAAACCTCTGTTATAGCAACTCCATGACGATGGCAATTGCTGCCCAAACATGTAGCAGTGTTTATGTGTTATGTATTATGTATGTGTTATGTATACCACCAAGTGCATTTGTTGGAAAATATATTGATTTAGGAAACGTGCGGGGTAGAGAACAAAAAAAAAAATTTAAAAAGTCAAGCAAATCTCCGGGTTCCATAAAACAGCGGAATTTCTGGAACAATTAAGACAGTCTCACGTTGTCAACACACATCTTTCAGAACTGACTTATCTGAATGCAAGCCTTGTGTTGCTGTTACGCCGTAACAACCACGAAATAACGAAGTTTGCGAATTACAGAAAATTACGTACGTATGGTGACGTGTACATGGATTTTAATACCCTTAAAGGCAATTAACCGTTTAAAGTTTGCTGGTTACGTGATACACCAACAGGTTTAACATCCAACAACTGTACTTTCTGTCCACACTGTATTTATGTGTTTTGTATTTATCTGAGAACAAACAGCAACTTGTGCCACTTACAGCATAAACTGACTGGTTTTTATAACCGAGATGAAAAGTGTTTACAGCACCGTACGGACTGGGCCTTTAAATAGAGCAGTCTGCGCTTCGTCTGTAAAGGGTCAGTTTACGTTTCATTGCAAAGAAACCTTTAAAGCATCTCACACTAAACAACCAATTCTTGGTCACTACAGGCCAAACGACAGTCTCAAGAAGAAGAACTGTCCACGATACGAAACTAGAAATTGTTACTAACACTTCGCCCCCTCAATTTATAGTAGAAGTCCGACTTAACACTAGACCAAGTCAGACTGTGTCTGAAGTGAGGCGTTACAAACAGAATACACCATATGTAACAATTCCTTTAAAAGCCGACAGAACACAGTTTGCGCCCGAAAGTTCCGGATGTGTCTTAAGAAATACGATGGTACTGAAAGAAAAAAAAAAAAGAAGGCGCTTCTGTACTCGAAGACAAGCTGTCAGAAAAGGGAGATCAACTTGTCTAGATAAACAACCCTCTTGTCCTTCTACCCCCCCAACCCCCCCCCCCCCTTCTCCGGGCAAGGGATCGAACAGAAGCCAACTCCTGGCCACTAAAGCCGTCAGACGCTCCATCTGTCTCATCTTGTGTGTCTTCCGCTTCTCTGTCTTCCGAATTCATAATTCACATCACCGTAAATTCCTGTTATTAGAGAGATGTGAACCGAACACCTTTCGAGAGGATGTGTTAGAACGTACTCACAAGTTTCTAAAAGGAGCCAGTGTTCATTGCTCGTCTGTCAACACTGTAGTCTTGAAAAAATCGTTCCAACATACGCGCGGTCATACTGCGTGTGTCCCTCAATACGTATGTTATAGTTTCACATCGTGTCAGTATGAGATTATCAACTATGTACAAGAAATCGTTTTAGGTTGTCTTAATTAAAGACGGTTACATTTAATTACAAGCTTCAAACCGAGACAGTCGTAACGGTCTCAAGAACGTCGAAACGTTCATGTTCATAATCCTTCCTGGACAAAAGTGCAATAAAAGATATGTTATAACAGTGGATTACTAAAAGCTGCACGATATTAAAAAAAATGTTAGAAATCAGGAGAGTGTAGATGGTCGAGGTACCCGAACTCGGTCGTATTGCCGGCACTGCTAATCGAAGTGCCTAACTGTGTCGTAGTGCTAACACCACAAACCGAAGAGGTTCGAGTTGTTCTCGGGTTCTCTGATCAAATGTTAGTACAGCAGTACCACTTGTTATGTTCAAATAACTGCCCACTCAATAATCTTATCCACCTCCCCACACTCGACACTACACAACTTTACAGTTGAAACCCAATAAACCCCTTGGCGGAAGGTGATCCTTCAAATGCAATACCTCCACAGCTCGTCATCGAATTGCATGACATAATGAGACCCGAATCTTCATTACCGTGTTCATTAGAGGCATTTCAATGGAATCCTCCCCTAGCACATTCAAATCGGTGACTTCCGTGGAATAATATGATCCGTTTCACTATTCGCGTCCTAATTACGCCAAAGTACTCCAAGTGCCTCTCATCCGTGAGGTTCCCTGACCAAAATATTAGATACATGCCTCAATTCCAAAATCCATGTCACACATTCCGCCACTTTCTACTTTATTTAATCAGCCTAACTATAAACATTTATTAGGGGAAGAAACACTATTATGATGCTCAAGAACATGAAATTTTTTAGTTTCTGTCTGGTTCGTAAGTCCATACATTTTCGTGATCACGTTACATCGTCGCGGTTTAGCGGCTTACACTACTGCGCCATATTAGTGAAGTCCAAGATTCGAATTTGGGTCCGGAGATCAGAAATTGCGACTGAAGACTTCCGTTTCTTCCATCGGTCTCTCCAGGCCAAAAGCAGGATAACACATTTAAACAGCATAAGACAGATTCCTTCCACATATTTCCCGACTAACAAATCGTCACATCATTCGATGCTACACAACATATGCAGTTAAAGAAGCGCCATTAAATTACCCATTGATCGATAAACTTCACACATTTTCGATGTGGCCGTCACCAAACATGAGAAAGAAACCAATGACGGTTTCCTCTGAGAGTGTCGCCCTGCGCTCCGTAACGTACCAGAAGTAATGGTAACACAAAACTGTCAACTGAGTAAGCAACATCGGGGCGAGCAGAGTGTCAAGGCGCACGCCGCACCTGGTCGGCATGTGCAAATCTCTCCCTGGCCGCCTGTAGGCCCCGTTGCACGACTATCGACTCTTGCTTTATAAACTGAAAATGTTGTGAAGATTTTATCTGTGCTTGCAATCGCTAACAAGGTCCAGCCGTGGGTATTTCTGTGGCCAACAGGCTTGAAGACAAAACGGAAAACGGTAACCCTGATGTATGCTTTACACCTCTGCAAAAGACAACAGACGGCTGAAGCATGACACAGCAAACACAGAAGGAAATAAATGGATAGCGGGGAGAAGATAAAATAAATGGACAGTATAAAGCAGCAGTGAAGTCGGAAAGACACCGAGAATATTAACAACTAAGCCATCAACCCGGCTAAATTAAAACAACTGATGGGGAAACAAAATCACCATACAGAATTGACGTACTCAGCTTCTCGTGTTTCACATTTCATTAACGGTTTACGTAGTTACGAAAAATGATGTGCCCTCAACAAATAATTTGAGCCAAGCCAAAGGCAAAGTTATTGCTGTGGACGCTATAAAGATGTACGGAGGGAGCAGAAGTATGGTTCCACTCATTCTTCACTTCGGCACTAGGTAGAAGTCAGTTGTCAGCTTCACGTTCCGGTCGCTTTACCCACAGGGAATGAGTTCTGGCACCCACTGAACTGGAGGCTGAGTGGGGTTCCAGAGCTAGTCTAGGCGTCTGAGTTGAGAGAAAATTAGCTTGCAACATGCCAGGAATCAAACCACGATCCATTGATAGTCCAGTCTGTTGCCTAAAGAATGCATGATATTACTCATTAGGCAAACATAAATTTCATGGAGGACTCCGGTATTTTGGGATGTTTCAATGTCCATGAAACTTGAATCCTTGGCCATGAAGGCAACAGTTTCCTTCGAAACGTCGGGAACTGCTTATCCAGCGACGCAGCGTCACGTCCCAGAAGGCCGGAATCCTCCACTCTACGCTGCCAAAACCTCACAGCTAGTATGAACTGCCTCGCTGTACTTCGGTTTTCAATGTGGCTGTGCCATTCCTGACAACAGGCCAGCACCAAACACACACGTACAGCAAAATTAAAATTTTTACGTACACGGCTAAATGAAGACAGTAATTCACAAATAAACCCACGCGACATTCCGTAAATGCTCTTACGACGTACTGTCTAATATCTTTTCAAGTGTATTATTTAATGACGTTCAATAGCGAAGACTATATGGCGTCGTTGAGGACGAATGGCAAGAGCATGGTGAATTACCGGAATAATACAGACAGAAGAGAAACGAATATTCAGAGAAAAACCTGTACCAGTGTCACTTTTCCATCACATATTCCACACCCATGGACCTACATTTGCCACATCACAGTTCCTCGAACCAAAGCTAAATTACCCCTTCTTTACCCAGCTTGCAGAGCAGTAGAAAAAATGACGGGTTAGCAACTGGACTCTCTTCGCCCACAGCACCTGGGTGTTTGCAGTCCCACTGGATGCCCTGGACCACGTCACCTGAGGCAAAAGTGTCCGAAGCGCGAATCTGACGTCCACCTACATATAGTCGTATGAAGAACGCGTGTAAATTTACCTTCACACATATTCTACGCCTCGACGGCGCGGCGCTCGGCATAAACATAACGACGATGCTGGACGGAGCGGTGCATGTTGCCGTGCGGCGACGTTTAATGTTTCTGGCAGTCGACAAATTGAAGATCTGTTGAGTTGCTAAATTTCAAATGTTAAAATTAACATACAATTTTATTCATCATGTCTCTGAATGAAAAATCGTGTACAAGGCCGTTGCTTCACGCTGATACGACACGCGCTCTTACATATGAGCTACCCACGCGAAACACGACTGCAAGAATATGGCGTTCCGACTTGCAGTAACAGGTTTACCGTCCTCATTTGCATTCAGCGAAAATTACAAAAGACAACATAAAATAAAACTAACAATTTAAATTACTTCTGGTACGCTGAGTCCACACGCGAACGTAACACACTTTTGCAGAAAACTGCAATCACAATTTTTCAAATGCACATCCAAAACAGAAACATCGTTTGGCAAATGTTGGAAGAACTGGACAGCACACTCTGTGTATCATGTAAGAATGCAAGCATGCAATATTTCAATAGTGCGCAAATTCATTCTCACTTAAATAACGTCATTATTTCAAAATGCGTTGCAAGTTACATGTCGGCCTACGCTGAGATGTCTTAAGTAACAATACGAAAACAAGAAAACAAAAGTACACGCGATATTTGAGGTTCTCACTGTGGTGTTGCCCAAGATTTAAGTCTTCTTGGGCGTTACGCCGTGTCAAAGGACAAACAATTACCGTTGTTTCAAAGAATAGCTAGGCCCTCATCTTCAGGTCAATCAGTCCAAGAAAAGTGAGTTTGTATGAACTTAACTACAGGGCGTAATCCCAGAAGATTTGTATCTTCAAATAGCTGTTGGTCTACCTGTTACGCATATTGCAACACATCGGCCAATGTACGATATTAAGATACGTGTTACAGCTTTTAGATAGTAATTTTTGCAATCGATGTTACAGATTTAGCCAAAACCAGCTAATTTCTTACACGTTGTGCATGGAGTACACCTAAGCGTGTGTACGAATTTGAAAAAACAAAAAATTCCCTTACATAACGCACTCTGCCGACAATGGCTTCCTCTTACCAACATCGAAACGTGAGACAGGTGTTTTAGACAAGCCTTATGAGTAGTCACAGATGGAGGGTGGGAGGGCGTAGATGTGCATTATTCTGAAAAGTAAGTGTCCATGTGCAATAAAATATTTGCGCCTTGGAAAAAAAATGCTACCGAAATGTCTATAAAAATCTCTTGTGAACACTGCTATATATATATAAAAGTACACAGAACAGTGGGAAAAAACACGAATACGTTATCTTTTGATCGAAAAGAAATTGGAGAACATTGGGGCTCGAATGGGAATACGACCCAGAAAATTTCTGGGCCGGTTCGTTGTTCAAGGTTTGGAGTCAAAATTCTCTCCTCACACGGCAAGCTTTTAAATCCACGCCTGTAAAATAAAATTGGAGCCGTACAAAAACTCTTTTCTACCCGCTAGGAAGCAAGAAGCTGGCACAACACGTGGTTTCAAGCACTGGAAACATACAGATTTCTTGATCCGAAAATCTTGCTTTTCACGAATGAAGCACGGTTTATATTGAATGGAAATATTAAGTCATAGTAACACGTAATGGTACCCCGAAACCTCACGCTGGTCATGAAGTTCCCTTGCATAGCCTAAGCCGGAGTCTGGTGTGCTATGTGTGCACACAAAATTGTAGGGCCCTGTTTCTCAAAGAAACAACAAAATCATATAGCTAAGGTCCATTAGCACTGAAACTGTTCTTCAGAAAATTAACGTAAGAAAAACTTACTGCCACTTCACGCAAGAAATTACCACGGCCTACACAGCAAACTACCCTAGAAGTGATGGGTCAACGGTTGATAGCTTGCAGATTGTGGCTTACATTTGGAAATTTGAACCGTTAGATTTCTGTTTGTAGAAGGCACTGAAAAAAAGAGTTTATATGAACAACCAACATTCTTGGCAAGAACTGAAAGGTATTAGCCGAAAATATATTGTCATTACTTGAAGACAAGAACTCCGTCATGTGTCCACAAATACTTTCAGACGCTGCGAGGCCTGCTGAGAAGCTACAGTCGGCAGTTCGAGACTACTGTAAAATAAGAGAAGTTGAGATGCAGTGGAAAAGCCGACTGGTTCAGACTTCCAATGCACTAGAGCTACCGTAACAGTTGCCTTGCCCAGGGACATGAAAGCAAACTGTTTGGAAGAAATGTCAAATTTTACTGCGTTCTCTTAAGACATTTCTGTAAGCACGAAGTTTACCAACGTTTATTAAATATCATGATACAGGGTGGATCTAAAGAATTACAGTCGCTCATCTGTCCAACATGCTCCGCGTTTTGATGGAACCCAAAAATTCATTCCGGTGGTCACAGATGCCCACAATAGGACCCTAACCTAAGTCTGCTGCATCCAGTCAACTCTCTCACGCCCCGTTTCTTAAACTCGCTAAGTTACATTCTCCTATGCCTAGGTCTCCCAAGTCGCATTTTCCTTTCAGATGTATTATTTATCTGTAACAACTACCGTAATAATCTCATGCAGCCTGTCCTATGAACCAGACAAGGAAAAGAGACAACAAAAATATTTATAATTGTAGGTAGGACCATAATACAGGAACCAAATCGCAAATTTCAAAATCTCTTATCGGGTCAGTACAAACGTACGTGATTCTGCAAGAGAGAATTTACAGTCACATATGTGCATGGTAGGCCGGCGTGAAAGGTAAATGTGACCCTATACCATGTCATTACGGCACAGATGGAAGCCAGAAGTATAGCTGTATCCATACACAACCCCCCCCCCCGCCCACTTTAACCCCGGCGAAAGGGACCCGGACCCATAACGCCCGTCTGTGGAAGGCATACATTTGAATAAAACCATGGTTTGGGTCGAAGCAATCAATTTCAGTACTTTCTTTCTTGACGAACAAAAGATGTCTGGCTGGTCCGTCTATATACAGCACTACTGAGAAGCTACCACGTACCTTTGTGTTATTGTCTAAGAAGACACGACAATAACCACATGAATAGAGATCACAAGAAATGGAGAAATTTGACTGTCTGACAGAAGAATCGTGCAGTACTTTTGGAAAGATTCCAGAACATGTCTCCTGAATGAAAAGGTACTTGCCCTTTTCACAACAAAGAACATGACCTGTCCTTCGATTTCTTAGCATCATCTGATTTAGATTACAGAGGCGATGCTTAAAGGGCGAGATTATCCTCAAAGTAGTGTAGACAACTACTTCTTATGCTGCGTGCATCGGTATTGAATTATATGTATTTCGAAAGAGTAGGAAGTAACACATTAGTCTAAAGTAAAGAGTTCATATGATCTGTAATAATGTAGATGTGAAAGTGTTCAAATGTTCATGCGGTGAACAGAACTAACGGTAGTAAACAGAATTGTTTCTGTGGCGCAACAGCCCAACTTGGGCCTAGGCCGCCTCATTGTGCGGTTTCTACATCACACATAATCATACACACGCGCCAGCGCGCAGGCGTGCGCACAAACACACACATCCACCCGCACACACACACACGCACGCGCGCATACACACACCCATACGCGCGCGCGCACACACGCACACACACATGCGCGCACACACGCACGAACACACCCGCGGGCGCACGTACACACACCCACAACCAGGCGCGTACGCACACACACACACACACCCACGCACACAAACACACATGTACACAAGGAATAGAACTCCTCTGCACGCCTGACCATGCGCAGCACAGACCGCTACCAACAACAGCACAAGAAACAAATATCATTCCTTTAGTGGGATTCGAATCCGCGCGGCCAGCAATCAAGCGGCTTCACACCTACAGGAAGTAGAAATACTAAAAGCATTTGCATTAGGCAAATGGCATAACAGCGGTGCTGCTCCACTATCTGGTTACAGAGACAGCGGCAGCACGAAAACCCTCAGTAATGATTGGTGGTGACCCAGTCGAGATTCGAACACGCTTAATACCCAATATGCCGATCGCAGTGGCCGCGCGATCTAAGGCGTGGGTATGTGGCCGCTCACTTGCTGGGTTTATGGGTTCGAATCCCGCAGGGGAAATGGATATTCGTCTCTTGTGAATGTTGTGTGTTGTCAGGTAGAGGTCTCTGCAACGGGCTGACCACTCGTCCAGAGGAGTCCTACCGAGTGTGATGTGTCTACCTGAATGTGATCATGAATCCTCCATAAAGAGGAGGCCTTGGCCCACTAGGGCTGTTTTGCCATGGTAAAAAAAAATACCGAATACAAGTCAGGAGCGTTGCCGTTTCAGGCAGCTCGCTGGGTGAGTAGTATTATCCCTTGTTACACATCGCTATAAACATTTCAGGGGTCACATTGGTGTCACCAGTTCCCACCCTCACAACACACTACTACGTTTACAGGGTTAGTGGGAGTCTGTGTGACGTGTCAAAGTATAACCAGGCAAACATCAGCAATTATGTACAGCCGACCGTACGTCCTTTTTTCCCATTTACTGCAGTGTGACTCACTGTAAATATGTCACATGTGCTTTGGACATATTACACTTTTACACAACGACAAGTGCAATGACAGTACGGTCGTCTGAGACGTGGCAACCGCGTGAACAGGTGCAAATCTAAGCAAACTGCCCTAAAAATTGAAGAGCTATAATATCTTAACACAACCGAGCGTCTTGGAACAAAATATAACATTTTAGTCTGCAGAGTGTAAGAAATTTTTACGAACGCCTTAGTAGTCATATTCTGACCCTCTGGTGGTTGTGTCGCCGCTCTGCAGAGTGTACCAACTTTTCGAATAAACATACTTCTCCCTAATGCACAATGTTACGTCTCATTATACATAAGTAATAAAGGCATATCCCTGACATGGTTAGGTACAAGTGTACCATTGGCAACTGCTTTCTGAAACTGACACTGTTCTCCCTGAAGATAGTGCACTTGGGTCGAAACATGTTAGAGACATGTTTTTAATATTTACACATAATTAATACTGCGCATTGTGTTGGTGAAATAAAACTGAGCACACTGATCTAAAAAGAATGCATGGAACGGACGACTTTATGGTACTTTATCCAGTCTGCTGTCTGAGAACGGGAGAAACATGTTGTGCGAAACGGTAAACTAGCTCTTAGGCTATGTGTGATATCAGGCTACCGCCGCGAAGTAGCCGAGAACCGCGCTCTTCTGGGTTATTACGCAGTGTGTTTTTGGCTACTTCTTACCAACGTTTCGGGACAACCTATCGGTCCCATCCTCAGGGTTCAAGAATCCAAAAGGAAATTACCACTACTGGCTGCGTAATGACAGTTCGTACCTATCAAGCTGCAGGATGCCGTAAACCAGAGGACCACACTCTGCTCTGAGCTCCGACGTTAGGATTTCTTAGAAGGTTCAGACGTTCATAAATCGGAATCGTTAACGCTGTTGCATGCACATAACCTTGCAGTGTCGACAGGGCAATAGCCGCCATGCTGCTGCCAGCTTCTCATAATCCCCGCAATTGACAGACCTTGTGCTGTACAAAACAGAACACTAGTGGCGCACTTCTTACATCATACTTTCTTTTAAAAAAAGCTATCCAAAAAAAAGCTGAATTATATAGAAAATAAGAATAACACTACCCTCCTGCACACGTGCCTGGGCAACTCAGACACGTGGTTAATTTGAATATTTTAATACGTTCTGATGTTCATCTGCATTGTAGAACGAAACCTACTTGAAAGGGAATATCGAACATATACTACACTTTCCGTTTGAGACAAGTTTCCTTCTAAAAAAAGGTTACTTATATACAGCATACACTTCGTGTCTTCAAAAACCAGAACACACCACCGGATAACGGTGCCCTATACGGTCAATAATATTGCGCAACATCACTCATCGTCTAGTTTTAATACTGAAGGGTTGTACCAAATATTGTGCTGATCAAACGAAGTTTGATTTTTACTGTGCGGACAGAACTGCGCAGTTTCCATTCAGTTACCGTCTGCCTGCCGAGCCGTGAAAAGAAAATTTCAGGTCGTCAAAAAGTATTTCCGACGGCCAAAGAGCGCAGCGTAATAACTACATAAACGCTGACTGTGAATGACTGCTTTTCGCTTATCAGTGTTTGTTTTATAGGCTGTAGAGATAACAGTCTGAAGTAGCCCACCAAATGATCGACTATGAAACCGCAAAAAAAAAAAAAATAGTTATTTGGCTAAAGCATGGCCACGTATGGATCATCAGTATCACCGAAGCGTTGTCTCCAGCATCTTACTAGATACGACTAAAAAAAAAATGAAATATTGCACAGTAACATCGAGTCGTCTAGGAAGCACCAGACTAAATAGTATTAATTCAAGGGCAACATACTTAGCAAAAATATTGACCGTCTACGTAAGGCTTCCGACTGCAATCGAAAACGTGGCGCCTAGACTAGTAGATAAAACCAGACCTTGCTTGGATTCCACCTGTAACAATATCATAATAATGTTTCGTATTGGGAAAGTAGTGGGTCTGAGTCTCGGTCAGAATACTCGCTACCATGGTTGAAGCAACTTGCAATCTTCAGACGAAAGCTTGGATTATACCAATCGGCACGACAACTGCCATCAGAAACTCCTCAAATCATTCTAACAGTGGATGTCGTCTACCCACCCAGATGTGTATTCCTCTTCCCATGACAGATAACACGCACAACTGATCTTGTTTGTTCGCACCTCGAATCACGATTCACTATCGAACTTTATTAATGCACTGCAAACTAATATTTTACATGCTTACTTAGGCACATCCGAAAATATCTAGTGCCTAGCCCTACTTCACTCATTTTCTTTAACGAAAATAACACCACGCTGGCATTACCCGAAGTACCAGCACTATCGGCACCTTCAATGCCTGCAACTGAACACAATTCTGGCTGAGGTGATACCCACTTCCCATCTTCACAACAGACAACCCTAATATGCACTTTCAGCACAGTCCTATAAATTGCCAGGATTGGACGTTTAATTAAAAATTCTGCAATAAATTCGTACTTCATAAGTCATACCAGACACACAGATATAATTTTTTGTCAGTAAACAGCTAGCATCTTAAAAACAACATCGACTTGTCCTTTACATGGCCGAACAACCAGCTACCCATGCACTTAATTTCCTATTTTACTACACTGGTCAAAATTAAGTCAAATATTTAAAAATAATCCTCAGAGAATTCGACTAAAGGGGCGACCAAAAAACAAGGTGGAATTGTGTAAAACGTATATTAATCAATGCAAATTACAAACTGGAAAGAGAGGTAAAAAAACAGAGCTGACTGGGTGAAGTCCACGAAGGAAGCGAAGGTCCCAATTAGAATGTAGTGTCATTTAAGAAGAAGAAGATTACGCTGGTCACTTCTATCCACATGGACACAACCAATACAATACTTCACACCAAAGACGGAAGTGGTCAACTATGCGACCTAATACAAACTTAATTTTACGGTATCTGGGAGGTACAGAACACTACCCTCCAGCAGTTTCTATACCTCGGAGCAGAAGAGAACAGACGGCTACTGTACGACATTGCAGCAAGTGAGGAAATCCTTCCGGATGTAACGTCCTGGCTCGTGAGACAGAAAGTGGTCATTCTCCAAGATATCACCCCCATACAGCTCGTGTTGCAATGACACTCTGAAGCAATTTCGCTGGGAATGTCTTGCCTATCCACCATGAAGCCTGTACTTTCAGACGACTGAAGAATCATTTCGCAGGAACACATTCTAATGACAAGAGGAGGTGAAAGCTGATGCAAACACGGAGTCTGTATTCTCTTTGCAACAATGCAACAGCTATTACACTGCTGGGCCAAACTACTCAGTTGTTGCACAGAGTAAGTGAAGGAACAGAGGAGTGTTCTGCTGGACACGTTTGTTACAGCAGCACCATCCGAATGTAGCAGATACACTCGGATATTCCTTACTGAACAATTCTCATGAAATTTATATTTATGAACTAGTGAGGCAGACAGGTTGGGAATTTAATAGGAAGTCTGTTGAGATGCAAATACGCACATGTCGTGGGCGTCTTATGGCTCACACCGTCTGTCAGACACTAACAGTATCTCGTACGTGAAAGTATGTACACGCAGCGGCAATGTAACGATTAAAATAATTTGTCAGACACTTATAGGTCTCTTCTAGGTGGAAGTCGATGCCGTCTGACGATTGACGTCATGTGTCAGACGCCAAAAGTGCCCGTCTGACGATTGATGGCATGTGTCAGAGAAGTGGCCGTCTGACGATTGACGCCATGTGTCTGTTACACGGTAAGAGCGGTCGTCTGACGACTGACGTCATGTGTCAGACGCCAAGAGTAGCCGTCTGACGATTAACGCCATATGTCAAACACTGAGCATAACCGAGTCCTGCGTAAGACCGTACCATGCAAACTTTGTGTATGACTTTCAAAGAGTATCGCTTAAGACAATGCTTATTCGTAGACGATCTCACATCTAAATCTTATCTCAGATACACTACGGAGATTAGGACCCAGCAATTCTTCACCTGTATGAGTGTTCCAAAAGTACCTAACTACTAGTACGGCAGCTCGAATTTAACCTAATCGGATTCCTCGTAGATAGATTTATCCGATATCGCAAACGGAAATTGAAAAAAAGAGAGAGAGAGAGAGAGACAGAAGTGTTGTGGGGAGATGAGGTCGGGTCTAATGCAATTTGTTGGCAGAATAGAAGCGGCTAGGGTTGACTGCTCTCTTGATTGAGGTGGCAGGAGGAAAGAAGAAACTAGCACATCTCTAGATGTACGGTACGTGCGTGTCTTGGACAGTGCCAGTAGCGTGCTTTAGGAGTGTTATCAAAATATATGATAGATAAATTAACAGGTAATAGACACTAACCTACCAAATAACATTACAAAATTATTACAAATTAGGCGCATGAAAGCAAATTTAAAAACAGAAACTTCAACTCTATACAGTTCTGACGACGGTTTATCATTCACTGACATAATCTTATTGTTTGGACTTCATCCATCCTCTAATTTTGACGTAGCATGACGTTCAGGAAACCGGTTCTGCTTCCATCTTCAGGAAAGGAGAGCACCGAAACTGGTTGACCCCTTACAGAGTCCAGTGACTAAGAACAGCCTCATCGAGGGGGTTCACCAGTTTGGGTGTTTTCCTTGCCTAAAGATGGAAGCAGAGCCGGGTTTCCGAAACGTCATGCTACGTCAAAATTAGACGATGAACGAAGTCCAAAAAAGGAAGATTATGCCAGGTAGACAATAAAAATTCGCAAGTGATAATTCACTTATTCCGCATTTATATCAATGACACCATACACAGTTTAGCGCAGAACGCACGAAGTCCTACTGCACAACTTTCTTGCCCACTGTACTACCACCGTCTGTTCGTATTTTACCTCATTTCTGTGGTACTGTGACGTTAATTAGTTATTAACTGTTAACTTATAAACAGTAAAAGGTAAAACAATCTCTATATTTGCCTGGACCGGCCTTGAAAGCTCCAAGCGGTTGAAGTTCCCCGAATTTCTAGATAATCAGCACACGAAGGTGGCAAGGTTGTCAGTCGTATGCACTGGCCGCCTTTATCCCCAGGAGATATCCCTGGTACTCAATCCAGTTAGAAGCTGGGTCGACCCCAGGGTCATAGTGCGGCAGGAAGGTCAAATTTAACGACAAATTCTAATGACTCAATCGGGAAATGTAAAGAATACTCCATACGTATTGTATAGGTATGCTTAAGACCTTGAATGTCCGCGACGTATTTAATCTGTTTCATCACAATTATCGCCATAAAACATTCGCACCGCAGCCATGTAGTTACTTCATATTATACACAAAGCACTGTCTTCCAAAAAAAAACCTACATATTTTTCCAACGTAGACTACAATACAACACGTCACACGAACATTTTACATTCAGTGGCGCTAGTGTGACAATCATGCATCGAGCTCGCATGCTGGGAAGGTTGTTATTTCTCACTAGCTGCAGGATATTAACAATGCACGGCGTTAGTGTCACCCACAATGGCACACCGTTCTAACATTGGTTCGGGAAAACTGGTCAACCGGCTGAAAGCTGAAAAGCGGCGTGCGTACGCAAGAATACGCACACAGCACGGTGATTGCATAAGCTCAATTTTATGTCTTTTTTGTTCCTTCCTTAAGAAAGAAAAGTAAGCTAAAAACACGTTGTATTTCGGTCTGCCACCATTCTTCCACTTAGCATCAATATGCCTCATATAAGACCGTGAGAGGAAAGTCAAGAGCCTTTGAAGGGGTTGTAGATGAACAGGAAGACGGCCTAAAGCAAAGAGACAGGAGGCAAGCCTGATGGTCCGGGTATTTCAAGACACAGTCTCGCTGAAAGTCACGGAGGCCAACAGCAGGCTAGGTACGATTGTACAAAAATCAGCTACCCAGCGTAATAAGATTTACGTTTGTGTCGGTTTGGTACACCCCTACTCTAACATAACGTAAAAATGGATATTATTAAAATTTATTCCACAAATATAGAGGACCATAAATCACAATAACTTTAACAATATTTCATTGTCGATCGTGCTACATGTTTTGGCTTCAATAAAAGCCAATGGCAGGCACCAGTAACAATATAAAACAGAAGAAACTTGTGAACAGGCTCTTAAATACAATAACCCAGAACTAAATTTTTACGTTGATAGACGCGTCCTCAAAATTGCGAAAAGCGACTATTAGCTTCGTCATGTGTGTCTATCTGTCCATCCATCCGTCTGTCTGCATGGAACAACTCGGCTCCTACTGAACGGATTTTCATGAAATTTCATATCCGAGTATTTTTCGAAAATCTCTCGAGAACATGCAAATGTCATTAAAATATGACAAGAATAACGGGTAACGGGTACCTTACGTGAAGACCAACATATATTTTTATTCATACCTTGCTCATTTCTTCTTAGAGTAAGAACTGTTTCAGACAAAGTTGCAGAGAAAACCAAAACGCACATTTTACGTTTTATGCTTCCTTCTGGGTAATTCCCCGTCATACAACATGCAGAACACGGCGAAAGTTTGAAATCACAAATTGCATGTTGAATAACTATCTTCCGGAAATTATTCCGTTTATGAGATAATGAGGAAAAATACTGTAGAGCCGAACAGGTCACAGATGACAGTATGGCGCATGCGTACTGAATGCCGGACCTAAAGCTATCAAAATATGTAACAGTTATTGCTTTTCCTCAGCAACAATGGTTGCACGAACGCGCCTCAATATTACGTTATACGTACATTGCCTGTCTTGTGTTAGACATAATAACGAGGGAAATACGTTACCTCCAACACAACTATTAAGTGTTTCGTGTTTAATTTGGCAACATGTTTCGACATCAGAGGGTCATCTTGAGTCCAGAAGTATAAAATACATAAAACGCCTTTTACATATTTCACTCTGCTGACCTGAATATAACCCTCTGATGTCGAAACACGTTGCCAATTTAAGATATAACACTTAATGGTTGTGTTGGCGGTGATCTATTTCCCTCGTTATGTGAACTCAATCACTACATTTCACAGCCTGCTGTTCACACATTTTTTCTCTCATATATTTTAACGTCTGCCTGAAGATGGTTTTTATTTAGACGAAAAACGTAACACGATCGACAATAAAGAACTGTAACAGTTGGTGTCACTGACGGTCCTCTTTCATCTTTAAAATGGCAAAAACAACGAAGATCACGAAAATATATATTTTATTCATATCCAGTTTTCTTTTACTTGTAGTATTTAACACACTAAAACAAAAATCATTTGTGGCTCTGTTGAGAGTGATAGCTGCAGTGCGAGTGGCTATGTAATGTTGAGAGTGATAGCTGCAGTGCGAGTGGCTATGTAATGTTGAGGGTGATAGCTGCAGTGCGAGTGGCTATGTAATGTTGA
>Ga0123354_10006385_pt1 | contig 17498 bp, 12 predicted proteins | sample TergutLab28metaG_2_FD_97872 | JGI IMG/M metagenome (GOLD analysis project Ga0123354, IMG submission 97872) | Labiotermes labralis P4 segment gut microbial communities from Petit-Saut dam, French Guiana - Lab288 P4 | ecosystem: Host-associated > Arthropoda: Insects > Digestive system > Gut ...
AAAAAAAAGAGGGAAAGAAAAAAAAAAAGGAGGTGGGGGATGTTTGTTGTTTTAGAGAGAAAAAAATTTTTCTCGTTGGGGGGGGGGGGGGGGGGGGGGTGGAGGAATTCTAGGTAGAAGTAGCTCGTAGTGCATTATGGTAGCACTATCATCTCTGTACTGTCTGTTCGGGGCTTTTCAGGTTACTGAGATTGGATACGTTGGGAGAAGTTTGTTATTATCTTTTTCCCGTTGAAAGTTAAATAGGCATTATATTAGTTCCAACAAAAGTTCTTATTATACATTATAAACCAACAAAATGTTCCTTTTCTGAATTAATATTTTAATTTTATGTTTATGGTTCCGTGCATCGCTGATCTATATTAATAACTGTCCAACGAGATGCAACACAATGCAGTCTGTTTATTATTCTGCAAGTTCCCTCTTGTAGAGTAATAAATAGACTGCTTTGTGTTGCATCTCGTTGGACAATTATTAATATAATATTTTAATTTTTATTGTCTTCTACATGTTTCGAACCCGAAGGTTCATCTTCAGGAAGACGACTTTATATATACAGGTACGGTATAGTGTGTTTTACTTGCATCAGTATAAGCAGTCCCGTGTGTTCTGAACACACTCTTCTACTTGACGGTTGTTTGACCGTGCATCTTCCTCATGAAATAAGGTGAAATGCCAACTTGATGCAACTAGGTAATTTTATTGATGTATTCTTAGCTCAATGTGTTTCAGGTACATACGCCCAAAAAATGATAAATAAGAATACATCAATAAAATGACCTAGTTGCATCAAGCTGGCATTTCATTTTATTTCACAATCCTACCTACAAGGTGCATTTTGTTGTTTTATGTTGTGTAATTATATATTGCAATGTACGGTGCAAAAACATAATAGTTCATATCTCTCAGTATTTACTCGTATGTGTCATATTGTAAGGTCCACCAAGCTAGACCACCTCTCGTTCATTTTAGTGAAGTCGTACGGTTTATTGTAGTGGCCGCGCAGTCTAAGGCATGGGTCTGCGACTGTTCGCTTGCTGGGATTGCGGGTTCGAATCCCGCCGGGGGTATGACCGTCTGTCTCTAGTGAGTGTCGTGTGTTGTCAGGTAGAGGTCTCTGCTTCGGGCTGATCATTCGTCGAGAGGAGTCCTACCGAGTGTGATGTGCCTGAGTGTGATCTTGGTTCCTCGGTAAGGAGGAAACCCTTGCCCACTAGGGGTTGTTGCGGCCAGGGGGGGGGACGGTTTATTGTACCTACACGTGAAGTAGTTTCTATATTGGATCGACACGATCTGCGCTCATCTGCTCTTACGTTTTAGTGGAGATCCTCTGTTCCAAATGTAATGGATTTCCGTTCAGTAGTTTCGGAGATAGGACATGATGACGGATGTCCATATTGTGTGTTCATTTATGCACTGAGCGCAAAAAGTGCACAAAGGGTTATCAGTAGAAAATGGGATCCAAACGGCTTGTAGATTCTCTCAATTTGCAGGCCCTCGACCTTCTTGTTTCGCGATATTAGTCTTTCTTTTACCCTAATTTCCTTCAGCCTTGTTTCCAAACTGCACTTTGATGGCGAGCAGAAAGACGGGACGGAAAGTAGAAGAACTTTAAAAACTCGAAATTGTTACTAAAGCGGGTATGGCAAGATTTCATTTTTCTTTGTCATATATTTGTAGGTTTTCCTTTTCGTCGTAAGCTTAGAGGAGTAGCTTTTGAACCTTGTCCCCCTCTCTCATACCCCGGCCGTCTCCCACTTTATCCTGTTCTCCGTCTCTCTCTGCCCCATATGATGTGCCTTTTCTCTCATTTCATTCTGTCTCTCCTTAGCTGTCTTACCATACTACACCCCGTTTCGTATTTCTTACCGAATTACTTCCGTGTGCAATTCCATGCTCTTTCTGTCTCGTGCCTTGAATTTTGTTTATTTTATTTTTGGTAGTTTATTGTCTCTCTTCTACCGTACTTTCCGTTTCCATCTTTCAGCCCATGCTTCTCTTCCCAACGCCCAATTCATCACTTTCTGGTTTTTATTATAATTTATATTTTTCTTTACTTTGCCTTCAGTTAAAAATGCTTTTTGTAACACTGCTATGGCTCATGCCATGCAAATCCCTTGATGTTTTGAGGACAGATGCACTCTGGGACATAGTGTGTGACTTCCGGGTCAGTTGCAGTATCGTAAATGACAGACGGATTTTCTACACATGGATTGCCTGCAACATGTCCCACAACTTCGTTTGAGGAATGAGGTATCGGTTGGAAGAATATCTGAGTACGTGTAAACTGATTTATTTACTTACTTGTTTATTTATTTAAGCGACGTTATAAATGGATCATGTAACTGAGGGTCGAGCGGTAGGATGGTTAGCGGCAAGAGTTTTTCATAAAAAAAAGTGAATTGCACCATTGTACAAGCCGTACGGCCCGTAGGGGGAGTACAGATATAGCTCTAATATTTCTTGACCACGGCACTAGAAGGAGTGAGGGGTCAGCGTCACGCCTCGGCCGCTCTTTACCCCCGGGAAAGACCCCGTACCCATTGTACAGGAGGCTGGGTGGGCCCCAGGGCCGGTCTGGAAAGGTGCGAAAAATCTCGTCCCCACCGGGATTCGATCCCCGGACCGTCCAGCCCGTAGCTCAGTCGCTGTACCGACTGATCTACCCGGCCCACGTAGTTTTGCATGGTTTCTTTCATTTCCTCCAGGCAAGTGACGGAATAGCATCTCAAATCCGGACACGGTCGCCTGCTGCCACATCGTCCTCCAATTCATTATTCATTGCCACCCTACTGAGCGCTGACGTTGTGTCGGTGATAAAAGTTGCGGGTAAAATTAAAATTTGCTAACTAAGGTATTTTTCTAATTATTTTAACGCAGTTTTTGGTAAGTAAGCTACAAGAGGTAGTATTTGGTTCGATCCTCGCTGTCATGTATGTTGTCATCAGTCTGCACAGATGTCGTTATCTCCATGGAAAATTTATTTTGCGCCTTGCGTCGTGACGTTTATTTCGTCGAAGAATGAGCAGTTTACATGCCGTAAGAAGCGAAGCTGCATGTATGTACTGCAGGAAGGAACGAGTTTTTATGTGGGAACTTTAAAAAGTACCCCAGTCGCTTAAGTAAGCCATGAAACAAGTAGGGCAATGAATTAAGATAGGGGAGTTCAACTGTAAAGAGAGGTTTATCTCTGAATTAGGTGTTTGAATCGGCGTGTCTATAAGTTGCCTCAGCAAACATAAGATAACGTTATCATTACGCTTCGTTAAGTCAGTTTACTATGAATTATGAATGTTGTATTTGGCGAGATTTAACTCTTGTGTTACGAGTATCATTTTGCGGAGGAAAGTAACAATTGCTGCTCCCGGTGGCCGTGTGGTCTGCAGCCGCTTGATTGCTGGGATTACGGGTTCGAATACCGCTGAGGGCATTGATGTTCGTCTCTTGTGTGTTTTGTGTAGGTAGCGGCTTCTGCGATATGCTGATCACTCTTCCAGAGGAGTCCTACCAGGTGTGTGTGTGTGTGTGTGAGAGAGAGAGAGATCTAGAAACCTCGGCAATAAGGCGTCCTGAGCTCGAGATGGACTGTTGCCCCATGCAAAAAATAAAATAAAAAGAGTAACAGGTGTGCATCATACATCTAAATTATTTTTTGTCTTGAAAAGTACTTTTTGCTGTCGTTTTCATGTACCACATATTGCAAGCACGATCAAGTTTCGTCGGTAGCCTCAGCGAGGACATTCAGCATAAGCCGCGAGATACTGTGTGTTCTGGAGTGAGGAACAGCTTGATAAGCAGACGCTCTTCGTATGAGTTTCAGTAATTAAAGTCATTGCACGCGTAAAACTTCGGAACACGTGACACTTTTGGTCATTTTGGGCAGAGTGAGGTGTTACCTGCCGAGGTTCAGTGAAGACCGGTGTCTGCAATTTTCCCTGCAGCGCTGTGTGAATAACGGGCTGTTGAGTAAGAGCAGATGTGAATGTCAGTGTGTCCTCCATCAGCAGCGTGAGTGAAGTAGTGCCACTTGTTACATATCGGCAGCGCCTGTATCCTAGTTTATTGCCTTCTAGTGCTTTCTGACACCCTAACCGTGAATCACTGAATCTCTGCGAAGAAAGAACCACATCTGTCGGCACGACTTATGTATTGAGTTAGATATACGCAGAATTTATGTGCTAAACCACTGAGTCTGCCTTGTGAAGCGCTTCGTACTGCTGGTATACCAGTACAATCAGTGGAAACCACGCTACTGCTAAGGCAGATCCATTTTTTTGGTGTAGAATTCCTGTATACCTGCGCACTACTACTAGTGTCGGAATGAACCTGGAAGGACTCTGCAGCATCGAAGTGAGTCAGACTAGATTCGCTTATCTTGCCTGCTGCCAAAATTCACTCAGTTTTTTTTTCACGGACCACCTCGTCGTTATTACAGTAAACTCGGAAGATCAGGAACTGACAGTGGATTGATGCCCTCAAGATTTGTGGTTGCCCTTCAGTACTTCACACTCACTTCCAAAATTGTCCCGTTTCTGAGGAATAAGTAACGAAACCTAAGGAAAGTTGCACAGTGAAGGGCTTCACAATTTATAGTCTTCACAAGATGTCATTAGGGTGGTCAGATAATGGGTTGGGCGGCGTTCTTAACATGTACAGGCGAAATTATAAATCGTTAAAAAGTTTTGATCGGTAAACCGGAAAGGAATAGGGCTGTTTTTTTTAGACCTAAACGTAGATGAGGACACGATATTAAAAATAAATCTTGAAGAAACAATGTGGAAGGGGGCGGATTGCATGAAGTACGAGTATTATAAGAATTAGAGAATTTCATGAGTGTTAGCTTTTCAAGAACTGCTTGTTGGTGTCCACTGAGGCAGGCTTTCAGTGTGCAGACAGCGTTTTGGGCGTTGGTTCTTCTCCCATCTGCAGATGACGTAGTTAATATTCGTTTATAATTTGGCCGGTATAGTTCGCGTGCGGACTAAGGCCACGGAGTTTGTTTGTTTGTTTATAATTTGGCTGTATCAAAATAGAACCATTTTCTGGTAGCTTTGGGGACTGGACCCACAAATCTGTAAGTACTGAACGTATCTGCTGACCGCAGAGTTCTGTCAAATGTTCGTGTTTCTGCTTTGTCTTCAGCACGACAATTTTCCAAATCCCTACCTCCTCGCCTGCTCACGTATAACATACCTAACTCTTGCATATGAAGCAGTGTGGTTAAATAACCCAATAGAAAAGTGTGAATAACGATAACAAGAGACACCTTTAGGACTTCGAGGGAGGATCCTTTTGGAAGACACAGACATGCGTTGTATTTGTGAATGTAGGTTCTTGTGGTGTTTGTTGGATTGAGATGGCTCGGGAGAAGGTCTAAAGGTGAGCGTTTTTACATGGTCGTTGGAGCATGAAGGTGCAATAGTGTGTGTTAATTGTTTAAGGTTTTAGTGCACAGTGAAGCCACCTTTGAGTTACGTCTCGCGTGGACCCTTTGGGTGTCTTCTGAGCGCTCTGTAGTTAAGTCTGATTACTCATCTCTTCCTCATACAGTTCAGTTTTGCTTCCTCCCGTCCCTCAGTTCCATATACCGTCTCATTCTCAGATGACACAAAACCCATAAGGGAATGAACGGGGTGGGATTTGAACCCAGTTCAAATTTACTGTGATCGTTCATGGTTCTTTGTAGCTTGCGAATGGAGCTATATATCTAAGAATTGGACATTGAAAGTGGTGTGGTAGGGAGGGTAGGAGGACAGTAAAATCCCATCCCTTTGTTTTTCAGCAAGTTACAATCTGGCCTCCTTTGTTTGACAAACTACTCAATATTCCAGTCTTGTGTGCAGAGCCAGTCAGCTTTTTCTTCTTCTTTTCCTCGTATCTTCCTTATCGTAGGTTGCCTCTCGCTCTCTCACATTTTACGTGGTCGTTTGTTTTATTGCCTTTCTTTGCTTTTGCTCCTCGTGTATTTGCTTCGCGTCTCAGTTCTCGTAGTGGCTACATTCCGTATGAACTTGCATGCGGTTATCTAAGAATTGTTTTGCGAACTGTCCTGAAGTAGGAAACGATGGAGCTGTGCAATATAGGCGCAAAAAATGGCATAATTTCGTGTTTCAAATGCAAAAAAAAGAAAAGAAAAGAAAAACCGTGGTCTTATCGAATTTAGAGCAGCACATGGCGAGTTTGGTTAGCTGGTGGCAGCAACTTCTTGTGGCCTGGCAGGCAGACGAATGTTCTTCGTAGACATAATGATTTAGCTCTTTGAAGCACACTATACTCCACATATCAGCCACTTTATCTTTAAAACTTTGCATTTAGCCCACACAGCATATGTATATCTTTTAACTCCTTTGAACAATAATGCCTGTATACAACATAAGTCAACTGGTATCTTGTGATGGAGCGAGCCAATTCCAAGTCCGTATGATGTACGATTTGAATTTCTGAATTTTTATACGGAAATCCAGGCGTCGGAGAATTAATTTCAAATTGAACTGAAACTTGAGTTTCTCGCGATGTGTGTTAAAACCCGTTGTTATATGAGGTGACGCCGTGTGATTTGGTAGGTGTATAGGTCTGCTAACGATGCGGTGGGATTTCGTACAATCATTCCATCATTCAGGTGGAGGTGTTTGGTCCCTTTACCAGACTGTACGGTGTCACGTCCAGGAAGGCTGTCACCTGTGAAACCTTATAGCAATCGGAAAAGTACTGCGTTGTACGAAATAGTACTTCCGAAATGAATTTGCTGCGATTTTGATCTACGTCTTTTGCATTTATGTTTGTTTGTTACAGACAAATTCTGTTGCTGCAGCCAGTAAAACAACGCACTCAACCTACCACACTGCATACAGTCACACCGTGATTTTACTCGTTGGTACATCATATTGCAAAATATTCGCCATTTCAGAAGATATTTAAAATGAACGTTACTGTCCTTCATGAGATGCTACGATTTGTTGTAGGTTCAAGGGTCAGTGGTTAGTTTATGTACGGCCAGGCTTAACATGCCAAATTTGAAATTCCTGCCAACATAGTGCAGTTTCGTAACTCTGTGGATCTAAAAGCAAGCTGCTATTATTTCGCTATACAGCATTAATTGATTGCTTTTATAATATAGGCGGAGTGTGTTTACTGCGCGGTACAATCAGAATCGGTAAGTGTAAATGGGGTTTATTTTCGTCTGGAGAGGGTCGAGGGTGTTGGTAACTTGTCGAATGCTAGGATGATAGTAATGGAAATGGTACGGAAGGAAGGAGTCGTAGGCTGATTGGAAGTTCTGATGCCGTCTTACCAGGCCTCAGCTACACTGGCGTCTTCGATGACAGGACAATGAACTCGTCCAATATCGTTATGACAGAAGCTTCATCCAGGGAATATTGGACACTCATACTACCGCAGATGGACAGTGCTTTACCTAGAAGTTCGGCAGATCATGCGATAAAACGGGTCCGTTTTAACTCGTTATATAGCACTGTTACTGTGAGTGTATGTTTAAGGATGCATATATTCATGCTGAGAGCTAGGTATATTGTTACTTTGCATCACACTTCTATATTTTATTTGGCTATCCCTGTTCCTGCCGGTCCCAGTGGCCGCGCGGTCTAAGGCGTAGGTCTGCGGCCGCTCGCCCACTGAGATCGTGGGTTCGAATCCCAACGGGGGAATGGATGTTTGTCTGTTGTGAATGTTGTGTGTTGTCAGGTAGAGGTCTCTGCGACGAGCCGATCACTCGGCCAGAGAAGTCCTACCGACTCTGGTGCGTCGTTGTGTGTGATCTAGAAACCTCGTGAATGAGGAGGCCATGGCCCGCGTTGGGCCGCAGCGCCATGGGGGGGGGGGATCCCTCTTCCTATTTTGATAACATATACTGTATATTTCCTAATTACAATTACTGAATGTAATATAACTGTATAAGACGTGTCAAAATGTGGCTTTAACTTCTGTAAATCCGGGAAGCTACTAGATGGCATCTACGTCCAAACCTCGAAGCTTCTGTTATGGAACAATAACACCCACTAATTTTGAAAATATTTCAGTTGGACACTTCAAGTTTTTAAGGTTAACATTGATTTCCGATGTGTTGATTGGGTAACGATTTTACTAATTACTGGAGCCTTTCGACTCTAGCTTTGTAGAGCCGAGAGCCTGTAGTTACGAGCTACCAGAGGCGGATCTGAATTTCAGCTTCGCTTTGAAGACAAGTGAGCGTCAGAGCGATCAAGTATCGCATTTCACAAGTTCTCAGCTCCACATCTTGCAATTCTGACAGGGGACAATCTTCTTCTTTCCCCCCTTCTGTTTCGGATCACTCATCACGACCAGGCTGTTGTGGGTTGTGTAGGTTACATAATCTTCGCTCTCCTTCCGAGTCTCCAGTCCACACAAAAACTCATAACAAAATTACTTTTTACCCAGTTCTTATGTCAAACGCAGTGTGCTTAGTTTAGTTATGGTTAATTTGTTATTGCCAAGAATGAAATAATGTACTGTACTAGTGAGTAGACCACTGCGATGATTTTTTGTTTTTAATATGCAAAAAATTATTACATTTAAGTATCCTGTACGGACAGCAGTGCTAGTACAGTAAAAGGTAAAGTGATCCCGTTACAGGCCCGGTGTGGCCCAGAGGGTGGGTAGAGGTATAATTCTACTCTTCCATGACCGCGGCACTAGAAGGGGGTGAGTGGTCAGCAGCACGCCCCGGCCGCACTTTACCCTCGGGAAAGACCCGGTACCCATTGTACAGGAGACTGGGTGGGCCTCAGGGCCGGTCTGGAAAGGCGGAAAATCTCGTCCCCACCGGGATTCGATCCCGGACCGTCCAACCCGTAGCTCAGTCGCTATACCGACTGACCTACCCGGCCCACGCTAGTACAGTAGTCGTGTTGATATTACAAGACATCCAGGTAACCACAGAGCGCATAACTCTTATCTCTAATTTTTGTAGGGTACTAAGAAGTCCTTCTAAAACACATTATTGAAGGAAAGATAGAGGTATGGATAGAAGGGACGGGAAGACGAGGAAGAAATGTAAGCAGCTACTGGATGACCTTAAGGAAAAGAGAGGATACTGGAAATTGGAAGAGGAAGCACTGGATCACGCTCTGTGCAGAATTCGCTTTGGAAAATGCTGTGGACCTGTAGTAAGACGGACAACGGAACGAACGAAGAATGAATGAGTAAGAAGTCCCCAGGTGTGAACTGATGTTCGTGCACTAAAACAATGCAGTTACATGTTTAGATAGCTTCTGGGCTGCTTGTTTCTGTGTCAGTGCCAAGTTTAAACATGAGATAAACAGAAAGGATTAATTGCCATTCTGTTTAATTGTTAACGTTTGATTTCACTTCTTATAATAAAACCAACCAGGTGCACTAATTTCTCAGATTTATTTTTAGAATAAATCTCTACATGTTCCGGACAGTTACTCGGTCCATTATCAGGAGTTTTTCACAGTACACACAGCAATGGAATATGTCATACAGGTTTGCTGACAGCTTGCAAGCAGGATCAGGATCCTATGTACAGTGGAAAACTCCTGATGATGGAGAGAGGAACTGTCCGAAACATGTAGAGTTTTATTCCAAAAATAAATTTGAGAAATTAGTGCATCCGGTTGGTTTCATTATAAGAATTTATCACGATGCACGGTCACCTGAACGTCAAATTTGATTTCAGTATTGAGGCTGAAACAAGAAACCTATTGTAATTTTTTTCTTGTGGCGCAAGAGCCCTACTGGGGCCTAGGCCGCCTCAATACTGAGGTTTTAGATCACAGATATAGGACACTCGGTAGGACTCCTCTGGATGAGGGATCGGTCCGTCGCAGAGACCTCTACATACCAACACGCAACATTCACAAAAGAAAGACATCCATGCCTTCGGCGGGATTCGAACCGGCTATCCCAGCAAGCTAGCGGCCGCAGACCTACGCCTTAGGCCGCGCGCCCACTGGGATCGGTTGTGTTACGTTCTTAAATGAATCATGTATTAATTTTATCTGTGGCAGTTCGTATCCATTAATAGACTCCGCTGCTCCAATAGCAATGCAAAATTTCTCCATAGGCACCTTTCAGTGACAGTAATGTCAATAATGAGGCGGGAACCATTTACGGCTTCATTAGTGTGACTTTAATTATAAATATACTTCACAATCACTTATAACCTGTTACATAGCGAGTGGTTAGCAGATAACAGCTGAAAACTGCAGTTAATGATGGGCGTATTTACGTATTCTGTTTTTGTGCTTTTAAAAGCACTGAATTCATTTCAGTTTCTGTAGGCCGTGTTTTCTGTGTGCATACAAACATACTAATGATAATGTTCTCAGTTGTGTAGTTCACATATGCGTGTACGTTTTATATGTTAAATATTAACAAGTTAGGAACTGTCGAAATAACCTGAGTTACGGCGCATATGCTGTCTTTGTGTCTAAAGAAACCGCGTGGCTTAGGTGCAAGTTATGTCGTGCATAAAATATGTGTGTGTGTATGTGGGTATGTGTGTGGGTGTGGGTGTGTGTGTGTGTGTGTGTGTGTGCGCGCGCGCGCGAGCCCTTGCTATTTTTTCTAACCTTCCTAACTTCGTTAAATATTCAGAGTTACATGGAAATTGTACTCTTATCGCTAGAAGCGAATGTAGGGCATGTTCACAACTACCCGTTGTTATTGTCTCTCGATTTTAACAGAATTTCAGTCGTTGGACTAATTTTAGTGACAACACGCCAGTATCGAATTTCATGAAAATCAGTCGAGCGGTTCTTCAGTTCCTTCTTAATGATTAATAATGATTAGTGAACCGTAAAGCATGTGGAAGGAGGCGATTGTGGCCAAATTTGTGGCACTGTCCCGAAATTTGCCTAGAACGACTGAGGAAAATCACGTAAAACATGGCGTAGAATATTCGTCACCGGGGTTGTGTAGAGAATCTAACCGAAATAAAATAATAGCCCCCAGTTACCAGGGTCTTCAGTATTTACAGCTGGCTGCTGTCTTCAGTCTGTACATCTCTTGACATAAGCCAGTCTTTGAAAGGAAGAATTTAATTTCCTCGCTTCCGTGTGTGCTTCCTAGTCCCCAGGCTCTGCATACACGTGTCTCTGACGTAGGTACACTGGCAGTTTCTCATTTTGTGCTATGGCTACAGCCCACACATCTCTTTGCATTGCTGGGCGTTTTATCAAGGCAAGTAATGGGACATGCAGCTGCTGAGATCAGATTTACAAAATTATTCTTTCTGTCCAGGTGGAGGAATGGTGAACAAGTATAACTTGTGACATCTTGATACAGCGTTTGACGAACTGTGGTCCGTGAACCGTCGTCGGTCGGACCATGACTACTGCGTTTTAAAGTTCATGCATTATTTAAAAGCTAATTGAGCCAAATCCTGAACAGAAATGAAGAGTTTTAGTTGTCCATTCCATGCACTTTCTGGGTCTGTACTCAGTTTATTTTACCAACCAATACACGCTGTTAATTACATATGAAAGTCTTTCATATTTTTACATAATTAACATTGTGCATTTGGTTGCTGAAGTAAACTGAGTACATTAAAAATGAATTTCTATGCGTGTGGAAACTAACCGAACGCAGCGGTACAGCGGGTTAGCACACTTGCTGCTTACCGGGGAGGACCCGGCTCTCGTTTTCTACGCGGAGACAGGTTATCCTGACTGTCGCTGTTTTGTGTCCTGTCTGAATCCTTTCTGGCAACGTGTTAGGGTGCTGCTCTGTGTTTGGCCACTCTCGCCTCTTCTTCCTTCCTTTTCCGATTATTTTTTAACTGATCACCTAAACATTTGTTGCTATAAAGAATGAGTTATTGACAGCGGTGGAATGCAGACGGTCTTCACTGCGGGGGGAGAGCGTTAATGTGAATACAGTTGGTTCCGATTACCCGAGTCTCCGATATCCCTTCCCCGGTATTTACGGAGCCAAAGTTTTAAGAGCGAAAAAGTAAAAAACTTATGCTCTACCGAGGTCAGCATCCACGGACCACGAATTTTCCAACAGAAAAAATATTTCAATCAATTTGCCCGAAAATACGTAAAATTATTGAGGAACCATACGCAAAAACTGTGCGCAATTGCGTGGACCACGACTTTGCAGCGGGACGGTTTTAGTATCGCGTGCATCCGTCATTTCGTTCCACTGCAGCTCATCTCTGCGACATATGAGCACCTCTCGGAACATCTCGTATTATTCAGTGGGCTGTGTGCTATTTCTCTGTAAGGCCATTTATACTTCCTTCCTAGTGAATGTATTGTATTAAAAGGGGGAAAGGTAGATGTCAGAAGCTGAAGGATGTAGCAGTTTGTAAGTGAAGTGAAATGTGACTGATAACACATATTCCTATATCAAAATGTGTACTTAAGATCCGTGAGTGGAAAACCAGGAATACCCATATTGAGAATTCACTCACAGCCATAACGTAGCTGGCCTTTTTCTTTCGAATCCTTGATTGATATGAAGGGAACCGTTTTTCACACTGGGCATCCCGGTATATCACGACCCGGTTAGTAATCACTATCAACACAGCTACTCCGTAAATTTTGCCCCCGGTATTGTATTGGGGAATTTTCTTTTTGCGTATTTAGGGGTAATGCCTGTTTATGATGCACTGTTGATTGAAGTGTATATTTGCATTTCAATACAGTAATTTCTTTCGAATCTTCCCTCTTGATCCCGCTAGCAAGCAGTCAGCATAACCTGTATGACATATAGCTATTGCTGTGTGTACAGTGCTAGACTCCTGGTGATGGACAGAGATACTGTACGAAACATGTAGAGTTCTATTCCTAAAATAAATTTGATAAATCAGTGCATCTTGTTGGTTTTATTATAAGAATATATCACGATGTACGGTCCTCTGAATGTCACAGTTGGTCGTGTTTGTTGCTGCAGTGTATGATCCTTATTTGTATCGCATCTTTGTGAACTTTCATCGCTACCAGCGTGTTGTGATTCCCGACAGCTCTCGGAATATCATCGGTAAAGAGGGAATTTTTAAAGAATAATTATTTGTAATTTTTAAATTAACTCGCCTTGGGCCTGTCCAGTCTCCATGTTGCAGATGTCACTGTGTGACTTATTGTTGTTTAGTACGAAATGCTAATGCTTCATCAACTCGTGGTTTGAAATGGGGGAAACGCAAAAGGAAACAGTGTTTTATGCGATTTCAAAATATTTAGTTCTGCACCGCAATAAAGCTGACAGGCCGGCTTAGGAATTGACCCATTTTCCGCGAACACGTTGCTGTTCACGTCAGCCTAGCCGTCATTAAGCCATATGTATATAATTTCTTACAGCGGGAAATGCCCTTCGGAAAGTGCATTCGTTTCATAAAGATGTTTTCTGGTCCGTGTTGACCACAAATAGAGGGCCGTGATAGCTCAGTCGGTATGACTGGCTACGGGGTGGACGGTCCGGGGATCGAATCCCGGTGGGGCGAGATTTTCCGCGCCCGTCCAGACCGGCCCTGTGGCCAACCCAACCTACCGTACAATGGGTACCGGGTATTTCCCGGGGGTAAAGTGGCCGGGGCGTGGCGTTGACCACCCACTCTCATCTAGCGCCAAGGTTTAAGAAAGAGTAGAGCTATACCTTTCTTCCCCTTCTGGGCCTTCGTGGCCTGTTCCAGGGTGATCTTGACCACAAAGTTCCCTGTGTTTGGAAAGAAACTTCGGAAGGAAACATTTGGAGGTTAATAGAAGGTTTGTAACATGCAGGTAAAATGGTCTGTTTGCCTCAGTTCCGCGCTACGGAGATGTATTAGAGAGTGGAAGTAAACAGTGCTTATTCTTACCCACAGCACTAGATGGAGGGGAGGGTTCAGCTTTAGGCAGGGCACGCGTTCCAGCCACGGAGAAGGATCCCGGTACGTAATAGATAAGAGGCTGAATGTATTGTTTGAATCATTGAAATTTGATATGGTCATATGTGTGGGAACACAGTAGGGATTATTTGTTACACGTGTGAACCAAAACGAGACCCTCTGAACCAAATTTTATCGAAATTCTTGTAGAAGTTCCGTAAATAAAATGGTTTTTATTTTCGCGTGCACTGTGTATGAAAATTGCTACCACATGATAGTTTCAATTACTCTGTCTAGAACCTTTCAGTTTCTGGGTCTTGGTAATCGATATGGCTCATTATCGTGGCTTATTCGTGCGTGCTTGTTGCTCCGATAGAGGATGAAGGTTTCGAATGTTGCAAGCCGAGCCTCTTGACCGTCGTACAAACACCGAAACTACGCGGGAAGTGGTAGGATATTGGGCCGGAATTCGGAATTGATAGTTCAAGTACTGGATGCTAGTGGATTCACCAACGCAGTTAATTAAACCATTGGTGTGGGCACTCAGGAGATTCAGCATTGCACGAGTGTCGCGTCACGACTACGGCATTACGGAATGTGACGCCGTGTAGCTTGGTAGGTGGTACCCACATTGTAGGGTAGAAGAGGTGAACACTTCTGTCTTGGGCACATCAAGCTGTCTCTGTGTACACGTCTGTGGGGTAGGCGGCGTCATGCCGCTGTACGTCTGAATTATGTAGCCTATCCATTATTGCAATTTATTTGTGTTGGATGGATTCGGCATGCCGATTATGCCACAGGCTGGACGACAGAGGACTCGTGGTTCGATTCCTGGTAAGGGCAAGCGATTTTCTTCTCTCCGAAACGTTCAGACCCGTTCTGTTCCCAACTCAGCCACCCTTTCAGTGGGTACAGGAGACACTTTCTCCCGAAACGGCCGCGGCGTGAAGCTCACTTCTGGCATCCATTTGGTGCGGAGGCTGAGAATGAGTGGAGACACACCTTCACTCCCTCCTGTGACTTTATAATATGCTCAAAGACCTTACAGTGTTTTCGTGAATGGTGTGATGTTTACATATTTTAAGTCTGTTTTCCTGCATAAGATAGATTGATTCTTGAGTTGTATGACGTCGTTTTTCCAACTGCATTATTTATGTGACCTCGAATTTTGACATGGTTGTGAGTAATAGAAGGGACATGACGTGGATGTAAGACATCGTGTCGTGTTTGAAGATCTTCTTACTGGATTTCCTGGAAGGATTCAGAAAAGCCACGAAATCTCCGAGTAGCCTGTGTTGTGACGGCACTTGGACCAGAATACAAAGCAGGGACTGCTAAGTACTGTACTGTGATGTTGAATCATACTGTAGTTGTTGACCAATAATCAGAAACCTCTGGTGACGACCTTATTCCCTTCATATTGTCCAATTAACCTCAATAAACCTCGGACATTTTTAAATGTAAGCCCATTAAGTTCTCTTCAGAAGCATTTTGGTGAGTGCCAATATTATAGCAAACTAGTGGGAAAGGCCTCTTGAGAATTCAGTGGAAAGTGTCTTTTTGATGCAAGTATCTACATGTTGAGACCGGCTGGCAACTAAAGTCGTCTGTCTCTCACACTGAACATTTTCAGAATGAAAACATAATTTCATCTTTTTTAGTATAACACTTGCCTTGTTTCTGTAATTAAACATAACGGTCATTACTGCTATTCGATGATAACTCTTAACTATAATTTATATTGTTGAGAATACACACTGAATGTGTGGGCTGGGTAGCTCAGTCGGTATAGCGACTGACTAAGCTGGACGGTCCGGGATCAAATCCCGCTGGGGACGAGATTTTCTGCCCGTCCAGACCGGCCCTGGGGCCCAACCAGCCTCCTGCAAAATGGGTACCGGGTCTTTCCCGGAGGTAAAGTGCGGCCGGGGCATGCTGCTGACCACTCACCCCCTTCTAATGCCGCGGTTGTGGAAGAGTAGAGCTATACCTCTACCCACACTCTGGGCCACACCGGGCCTGTAACGGGAACACTTTACCTTTACCTTTACATACTTAATGGGGCATATTTCTGCATCGATTGTTTCAGACACATTGCAAATCCAGCCCCTAGTGCTAGTTAGTGCTCTAAACTGAGATTTTTAAAGAGTATACTGGAAAGTGTTAATGTAAAGGTCCAAGTGTTGTAATGTTGTTACGTGAAATTAAAGATCGCTGTCAACCATTTTACCAGAAGTTACCCGGTCTGGAATGAAATGCCCATTTATATACATTATTTGTGCAGAGTGTGTAAAGGGACGCGTAATGTGGGGGTCGTGTCTGCCCTGTTTCGTCAGGGACCTCTTCTCCAGTTGTGCTAGTTGTGCGGCGCCCATCCAATATAAATTCATCCCTAATATATGTTTATGAACGTATGATTCAATTGCACGGGCGATCTGTTTCCTCCATGTCTTTCTGTACTGTTCCCACACACGTCTGGTGTACCAGCACTCGAGGAATTAGCTGCGCTGGTCTCTTGCATACGTGTTACTTTGGGAGCAAACGGAGTCGTGCGGGGTGAGGGGAGACTGCATTCGTAGACACTGCAAAGGCGTGCTGTCTCTAGCCGGCACAGCCTGTCCAGTATTCGAGATTGTTATAGTAGGATAGAGAGTCGCACCACGAAAACCTCGTGTTTGTTATCTTTGCATTATTTCTTACACTGTTTTGCATCATACTCGTATTTAGATGGTATGCTGCATCTCTTTATCATTACAGAGTGTTTTCAAAACAGATTAAAATGACGGAACTAAAGAGCTATTAGAAATTCCATTTTCTCTGCGCCCAGTACGCGATAAATTAAGAATAGTGAATAAAAGTTGACCTACTCAACCATCACCCACTCTCGTCATAAAACTAAGATCGAACGATATACAAGACATTTTTGCATTTCTCAGCATGAAAAGGTTGACTGGTTGGCAGGATGTGAAACGAAACAAACTTATTGCTGGTCCTATTTACTTTTTTTTCTCACAAACATGAAGTATGGAGCAAACAGGGCTTCTCGAATTTAAATAATTTGTGAAGGTGCTCAGCAAAAACACTCACAAGCACCAACTCATGTGCCTTGTGATCTACAGTTAAAATTATTTGGAAAACAACAAAGGGCTTACCTGCTTAATGCAGAAACATCACCAAGCATAATGAACAAGTGAAAGAAGAACAAGTAATATTACGTCGATTAATTGATGATGTTTGTTATTTTGCTAATCAGTAGCTTCCGTTCCGCTGCCGTGATGAGTCATTCACATCTTTAAATAAAACTAATTCCGTGGAATAGCAAAATGTGTTGAAGAATCACGGCCCACATCTTGCAAATCATCTGAATTCAGCCACTGCTACTTAATGGCAAATGCAAATTAATTGTTTATTTAATGAAATTTGCTATTCTGAAATTCAAATAGTTGTAAAAGCTGCATGAAATACAGATATTTACTGTTTTATTTATGTTACGGAGTTCTGTATATAATAATTCTGTTGAAGAGTAAGTAATACAAACTTAGCAATTAACCAACTTAATGCACAAAATCTTATGCGTATTGGACCGTGCATCATCTTGATATTTGAATAAAGGTTGACCAACTAGATGACACTTGCTTTATTATATATTGCTCAGCATGTTTCAGACGTTAATACGTCCATCTTCAGG
>Ga0123354_10006386_pt1 | contig 17498 bp, 11 predicted proteins | sample TergutLab28metaG_2_FD_97872 | JGI IMG/M metagenome (GOLD analysis project Ga0123354, IMG submission 97872) | Labiotermes labralis P4 segment gut microbial communities from Petit-Saut dam, French Guiana - Lab288 P4 | ecosystem: Host-associated > Arthropoda: Insects > Digestive system > Gut ...
ACACAACGACGCATCACAGTCGGTAGGACTCCTCTGGACGAGTGATCAGCTTGTCGCAGAGACCTCTACCTGACAACACACAACACTCACTACAGACAAATATCCATGCCCCCCCCCATTGGGATTCGAACCCACAATCTCAGCAGGCGAGCGGCCGTAGACCTACGCCTTAGAGAGCGCGGCCACTGGGACTGGCTCTTCCATAGCGTACTTTTCTATTTATATACTTTTGTTTTCTCCCTGATGACGGTCGATCACAACAACCGAAATATGTTGTGGGAAAGTAAATAAATGGACGTGTGGAGTTCGAGTTTTGTGTTTGCATGGATGTAAATAACTATTAAATATGGCTGCATATTTCGGCTGGGATTTGTACTGTCTTAAGGCAGAAACAACTTTCAAACATACGTGAAAATGCATAACTTCTTACATCTTTGTATTTGTTTCCATCTGAGATCTCAGTTTTATAATTTTTTCAGTTGCTGTTTTTGAATTACTTGAAATATAATTAAAATTGTTAGAGTTATTAAATTCTACTAAGAGCATGACGTAACTTTAATTATGATGGTTTAAGACGTAACATTTTAAAGTCAAGGTCAAGGACTACTTGAAAGACCAAGGTTTTACAGTAATGCAACGCACGGCCAGGTGGGCCGCTAGATTTAGCCATGTAGTAATGCTAACGCACGGCAATTAATATGAGTGTAAACTCAATTAAACATATTTAAATATACGTCTTGAAAAGTACACTAGTTTTATATCGTTTAATTTTAATATACCACACTAATACACATAATCATAAATAATTTTAATAATTTTTCATGACCATCAGCAAATAGTCACTTTAGTCTAACTAATAGTCACTTTTCGCAATTCTGCGAACGCGCCAAAAAACTGAAAGTTTTGCCTTTATTAAATTATCATAGGAAATGCTACTCACACATAAAAACATTATAGCTTTATTTGTTTTCAAGCTATTTTCAAGTTTGTTTTTGAATATTTTCTTGAATTTTCTAGTGTGAATTTCATTATATGAAGGATGCTATTATGTAAAATAAATGATTTATTCTGATGTGAACTGAAATGGTACATTAAAATTACAGATTGATTCAATACACATTAGTCAAAAAGATTTCCTCACTGCAGACTTTCCTTCTTTTACCTTTTCCAGTTCTCTTAGACCTTTCATATAATAATATACGGGATTTATTTCATTTATCCATAAGACATCCCGCTGCCACTTTACGCACACAGAAAGAGACACAAAACCACTGGCAAATATCCAATTTCTTAGTGTGATTCGTCCTATCGAGCATAGAATTCGAGTTCTCGTTGTACTGCGGTCAGCTTCAGCCATTTGGCTGCAGTCCAAAGCACTTACAGTTTTTTGTGACCAACAGAGTATCTCGAAGCGTGGACTCACTTCACGCGGTGTTTGTATTCTGCAAACAGACGCTCGATCTCCTCAAGAGATTTTCCTTCCGTTTCTGGCAGTAGGAAGTAGAGAAAAGCGATACAGAAGCAGTTGATGGCGCCGAAGAGCCAGAAGGAACCATACAGCTGCAGGCCATGTTCTATGTTAAGAAATGTCTTGGCGGCGATGAAGCACACAATGTAGACGGAGGCTGCCGCCATGCCACCGGCCACTCCTCTCGTTCTGCACGGGAATACAGTTTTAATGCATGAGCCATATCGTAATGAGCAAACTAGGGAAATATTCGTAAGCTGTAGCACATATTTGAAAGGCAGGGGTACTACAAGTAACAAACTTCACAGAGCAATGCAACTTGGGAATCTAAGGGTCAGTGAGCAGAATAAGAAACGTCCCATTATTCAGTAATACTGGAGGTTCATTACCGTATTCACAATATCTAGCTACTGGTCTCTCCTTCTAGCGAGGTGCATCCCGTCTCTAAGATAGGATTATATTATACAGAAGCGCGTCCCTTACAGATTTCCGATCAAAATTTTGTAAGCATTTACGAGTTTACAAACACATGCTTCGTCGTGGTAATACAAATACTATACCGGTAGAAGTTAAATTTCTCCTTTAGCCTAATTAAGCACAGCGTTCTTTCCGTGGTGGAATCTCCTCGCCCTACCCTTTGAAGAGGACGCCGGGTGGGTCGCAGAGCCGGTATGGGAGGCTTATAGAAAAAGATACCCTTACTCCTACCTAGAAACGAACCCCAGTATACCACTAGATTTTTATAAGTGGAGTGTCTAATATTGCCAATGTGCGTGGCAGCTGGAAGGGAAACAGTGGACTGACTCATCCAAAGGAAGTCTGATTACATCTTGTTATGCATCGTAACCTCTTGTTTGTAGTATATAAATCCGCGTTAATTTTGTCACAGAGCCTTCTTGAACGCAGTTATTTGATTAGATAATAGTAATCTTGAATAATAAATGTCTTGCCTTTGCGATATTTTTGTGGTGTTATAATGCTAACCAAATAGGCGCGCCAAAACAAATTGTAGCATATTTGTAGTGTATATTCAGTCAATTAGAGACTTAATGCCATGATTATTGCGTGACTTGCTTAAAATTCAATGACAGGATGTACAATTCAATAAGGGGAACATGACATAGGCCTACAAAGAGAATTGTAATGGATGAAATTAATGTATTTGAACCTATAATGAACCTTAGACCTGTAACAACAGTGTTTCAATAATACAAACAGCCAACTAGAAGCAACAATAACAAATTTTATTGATAATTACAATCAGCTCAACATGTTTCGGGCGATAATTTCGCCCATCCTCAGGAGCACTAGCCTGTGTTTACAACTTGTGTTATAAAGCACCGACGATGCTGCCTGCTGGTGACAAGGACCGGCAGGCAGCATCGTCGGTGCTTTATACCACAAGCTGTAAACACAGTCTAGTGCTCCTGAGGATGGGCGAAATTATCGCCCGAAACATGTTGAGCTGATTGTAATTATCAATAAAAATTTGTTATTGTTGCATGTAGTTAGCTGTTCATATTATTGTATTAATGACGCATGGTCACACAAACATCAAACAGTGTTTCAATTAGAGATTCTATAATGTTGAATGAGATGGAACGAAAACCAAGATGAATACGCAAGAATTCGGTTGGAGACATTCGTGGCGTATCTGCGATTACCCGGGAGAACAAGTTAGGATTTTGGACATACTGCGTGGATGGCGGTCGGAATTTATATTAGTAGTAATAGTATTTGTGTCAATGCTCGCAAAATTCAAGACTCAGAAAGTTTGCTGGCACCCCTTCGCCGCTGTTATACTGCGAGAAAAACACGGGGATTCACCAGACACGTCAGTGATAAGATGCGGTAGGCTTGGAGTTCGGAACTACTACATTGTGAGTACTGTGCTTCGGGTAGCTCAGTCTGTGTAGTGAATAGATTGCAGGTTAAAGACCGCAAAATTAGGACTTGATTATTGGTGGGAAAAGGAGATATTCTCTTTGTCGCTGCATCTATAGGAAATCTGAGGCACAGCTAGCCTGCTATAAAAGAGATACTTGGTGCTGTTCCCTCACCACGTGGCGAGTCCCCTAGTACGGCTACTAGGCAGATAATTACGCCGACCGAGGTGTGACCCCGTCGCCTGACGAGAAAGCGAAGGGCGGCAGGAGCCAGCAGGCCTGTAGACTAAACGAATCGCTTTCGGCTCTGATCACCTGAGCGCCTTTCGGTTACCCTGACTGAGGTTTTACCGTCATTTTTCCTCAGTTGTAAGGCAAATGCCAGGGTATACGATACAAAGTCGGGGCACGGCCCGCACTCCCCTGCCCGAGGCGCGGCGGCTTCACTAAAGCGCCTGACGTAAGTCGAATACCTCCAGTTTGCGACTGACCCAGTCTGTGCTCAAAAACCAGAATTTCAACCAACCAAAGTCTATCCCTCCCATAATTAGTCCAGGGCAACCTAGGCCCTAGGCTTTGATAAGATCAGTCAAGGCCCTCATCCTGACTTCAATCCATTAGCGTAAGCTTATTCCCCTGTTAGATTTAAGGTGTCTGTTATAGAGCCCAGCGATGCGGTCAAACGCAGGAATGGTTAACAGAAGGGGTGGAGACTTGCGCTTGCCGCAAGTCTCCACCCCCATTTAGCCCTTTGACTTGACTTTGGCTTGGCTGGTTGCCTCGCGAGAACAGCAGTCGGCTTGTGCAGCTGACAGCTCACACCCAGCTATTGGACCGAAGTGTAAGACACATCCAATGGCCTACACGTCACTCGTGGCGTGGTGTTTACTGAGTATGCACAGGGTACATTTACTTTTAATTTAGGTATCATCACCTCGTTTTGTTTGTCAAAACTGAATATACTACAGCGTCCGAGTAACGCAATAATAATATTAATATCACGTATTTATTGTAATTACTACAGCGTGTTGCGGGAGCTTGTGTTGTGTTCATAGATGGTCGGTGAAATCACTTTGAAAACTTTTCCCTTACAACGTAGACAAAATTTGGCGCATGGACAAAGAGTAGACGCATAGTCGCACATACCTGTAGGGGAATACCTCAGTAACAAGAAGCCATGGCATCTGTCCTTGAATCGCACTGGCGAAGGACAGAACTGCGAACAGTACCAGTGGTACCCATGTGGGGATCAGGTAGGTGTCGTCTGCGGTTAGTTTTGAGGGAGTGATGAACAGGTAGGCGTAGAGACCAAGCAGCAGAAACGACACTGCGCAAATGGCCGTGCTCACCAGCGACATCGATCGCTTACCAAGTTTGTGGACTAACGCGATGAGCATGACGCTACCCACAAGCCCGGTTGTAGCCATCACCACCTGCAAAGCGGAAAAAAAACGGAAACAAGAAGCTAGGTACAGCAATCTATGCAAACTGGAAAGAACATATTGGGCCGGGTCCACACTAAACTGACAAAACAAAACAGAAACAAAAGTGAAACTACTGTCCACACACATCCGACAGAAAGCAGAAATTTTCTAGACGTTTCAGTGTTCTGTCCTGTTCACAGTCAGCGGAAAGCTGGAGTGAAGTTAATACTTGAAGTTTTGCTTCAAGGTAAGTGAAGAAGATGAGGACATACGCATGGCTGCGGCTGGCTTTATATTCCTGTAATAAAAAAATATATTAAAAAAAAAACAAAAAGCGTTTTTGGGTGATGCCAACATTAAGTATATTAAAACAAATTATCTTACGCATCTCTTCCGTCCACCACGTCCGAGTAGTTAAATTCGCGTCCCAACCACACTGCTGAATGTCAGCACTGCACAGAGACCAGCCTGCAGGTAGTGAAACTTTCAACAGAACAGAAACATTTTGATCTTTACCGACCGGCAATGGGACTGAGATTTGCAGAAACACAAGCGAGTTGCAGCAATGTTTCGTAAATGTTGCAAAATTGCTGCAGAGTTGTCACAGAACACTGAGTTTTTTTTTTCAGTGTGACCCGGCCTTATATGTCACGTTCTCCCGGCAGTGAATATAGTACTGTCTTCTCGAATGTGACACAGTGTAGTCTGGTATGCACATCGGCTTCAACATTTGGAAAAGCCTATGTTATTATTTACAGAATAGAAGATATAAAAAACAAATTTCACCCAAACCAGGACCAGTTTAAGACATTTTTGAATCCAACACAAAAATAAATTTGGGTGCCCTACATAAGCGTAGTCGTTAATTTACAATGCAGATAGAGCAGTGTAAAGATCTACGTAAAAGAAATATGTTTGACACAAAATCTGGGACACTAATTTTTTCTTAGGGCCTCATGCAACTGCACAGAATGCGAGAGATTTAAAACATTCTTCTCCGAAACGTCGGTAAACTAGCTACTAGGCAACTCGGCGACTAGAAAACAGCAATCTTGGTTATTGTTAGAGAGCAGAATGTTTTGATTGGATGACATATTGTAAAGTAATAAGCCTGAAATCTAAGTCTGATTGGTTCTAAAACACAGTGGACTTACTGTACTCCATTTGCCTTCCATGGGCGTGCGGAAGGCCTCGATCACCTCCACCAAGAAGGGTCTGATGGACGGATAACCTCCAAACGCATAGAACACGAAGAACGTTACAGTAAGAAAGAGCGGACGCAGAGTTTCCGGCTCCAGAAGTAACTTAAATATTTCCACCAATGTATGCTTCCTTTTACCCTCGCCACCGCCTCCGACACTGAAGACTTTCTGAGGCAATCCGTCCTCTATCTTTACCGGAATTTCTTCGTATGGAGTCATTCGATCTGTTTCATCCTGGCCTCCTACAACGTCCCTTTCCGACTCTGTTCCTCCCTCTGTTGGAATTTTCCCTCGAACTGAAGACGAATGAACATGGTTGTTCATTATTCTTTTATTTTCCTCTTGACAAATGCCGATGTGGGGTAACAAACTAGTCTCTTCAGGACTGTGCTTGCGTATTGACAGATCTTGTGTATCTTGCGCAGTTTCCTTACCCGTGTTGTTTTCCACATTTCGCGCAACTTTATTTGTGATATTTTCATAGTATTTTACTAGATCTTTAAATTCCAACTGCACTGCGCTTCTGTCGACCCAGCCTCGTAACCAGCACAAGGCATCTTCGGCTTCCTTGTGTCTGCCCTGAGCAATCAGCCATATTGGTGATTCTGGAACCTGGTGGTGTAAGGAGACATTCCATAGAATGTGTGTCACCAATGGGGGTGAGATAATGTTACTGGAAATTTAAGACGCCGTCAATGTGGAAAGCTAAGTGGCACAGAAATTTTAGAAGATAAATGTTACAGCGATTAGCAGTGATAAAACATTCCGGGGTGGGGAGCAACCTCATTATTGAACATAAGTGCAAAGTTTTGTAGAAAAAGATCTTGTCGGAAGCTAAGAAATTTATATCTTTACATTGAATTCTTCTGTTATTTACGAATTAGCGAAAATTATACCTAATATGTCTTATCATGTGTGGATGCAACATATGATAACGAATGTCCTTCGATTAATACTTTTCATTCTATACCATGGCAATGAAATTCTTAACACTTCTCCCTCACAAAAATTGATCAACATCTGTATCTCTACAGATCGCTCAGTTGCGACAAGAGTGTCACAACTCAAAATTTGGCATTTTTGAGTTATTATTATAGAAATAAATGCTTACAGATGTACTTTTAACATGTATGCTTTCATAACGCAGTTTGCAGAACTCTCCGCTGGAGAGCAGTTTTGTTGTCGTTGCAATCATAGGAAATTATAGCACTTCAAAATCTTCAAATTTTCTGCTGAAAAATCACATATTTTGAATTGCTATACTGTTGTCGCAAATGGGCGATATATTAAGAACATGAATATTTCCTTGTGTGAAAGAAGCTCCAGTATGTAGAGAGTCAGTAATTCTGAAGGCATTATGGTATATCGAATCCCATCATCACTTACCCGAATCAATATTAACATTGTGACTGCTGGAATGACGGCTACAATCCCCGCCGTTGACCTCCAAGATGTAAGGCTGCCCAGAACAAACAGCATAAATATCCCTAACTGGTAGAAGATCGCTGTAAGAGTCATATTCGAAAAGTATGTTGCATGAAAGCGCACACTGAATTAACATATTATCTAAGTTCATGTATCGTAGGTTTTCTTGAGAAGCTAACGGTTGTTTAGATAGCCGTAATATTTCTGGCCTTTCATGAAATCTGGTTTTTATTGTAATATTCACTTTTGATCACTATTCTGAATCCAATGAACCCAGTCTACACCCGCTCTTAAAGTTTCTTTATGAACCAGTTTACCTTAATTCTCCCGGTCATCAGATCGGTCTGCTGCCCTTCACGTTTGCTGAACTAATGTGTAGTTTCATTTATGCAAATGTCCAGTGGGGTTTTCATCACATCTGATGTAAAGTATAAATTATGAAATCGGTGTGTAAATTCCTAACTTAATATTACGCCCTCATTCGCTTTTCCAGACATTATTCTCAGTACCCTGTCCCCAGACATCCTTGGTTCATTCGCATACCTTTATGTTAAGAAACAAGTTTCACTTGTAGATAAAGCCAAAAACAAATTTTTGCACAAAGTTGGCTCTATTTACAAGATTATACAGCGATAAACGGTCAAAAAAACATAAAAAAACAAGTTTCACATCTACATAAAACCACAGCCAATTTATGCTATACTTACGGATATTTGAATCTTTAGTTTTCTAGCTAGCAGCGAGAAGTCAAATAATTTGCAATCCGTGGCAACACGTGTCCTCCGAATTTTAATCTCTTAGCAATTTCTTCTAGGATAAAACTGAATTTCTACTGTCCGAGATATTTGAACATGCCACATTTCTAAAGGACTTCTTAGCTGTCTTCCTAACGCAAATTTACCTTGCATTTTGTTGACAGACACGAGTATGTAGAGCACGGTGAAGTTACTGTATTACCTGCACATCCGCCCAGGATACCGCGTAGTTCTGGTTGACATATCTCGCCATAGTAGCTGTTTATTGGCGCTTCAGAGAAACCTATTGTAGTACCCAGCAAGATGTTAGCGAGGAAAAGCACGGTGATCGAGGGGGCCGTACCTATCAGTATGTAGCCTACGCAATACGGAATGTTGATAATCATCAGAGACTTCTTGCGGCCAAGCCATTGCACTAAAAATCCAGATGCTAGACTGCCAATTGGCTGACAGAAGAATGGGAGACTTCCTGCAAGATGAAAGAAGATGATAGAAAAGAGTTAGGAAATATCACTGAGAGAAATGAGATATGAATCTTTTTTTATGGAACTGAGAATGATTATTGCTGGCTTTTGGGGTGTGGCACCATGCAATCTGCTAACATTTACTGAAGTTTTTGGAGAAAAACACTTCTTCCATCTTCGGTGTAGAAGATGTAGCCGTACATGTATATTCCTTACAGACGGTCAAATTTCTATAAAATTACACGAGGACACACTGTTGAAGACGTGTTTCTTCACAGTTTTTCTCAGGTCTTTACCGTTATAATTCTTGTTTAGTAAATTAAAAAACTGCTCCTTTCTCATAAAACAAATAAAGGTTGTACAGATGTTCATAATGAGCAACTGGATTTATGATATGCACCTGACACACTTAACATGATTGCATCACGCAGGGTGAGATGAGCGGACATGGGAAATGTCCGAAAGAAGTTCACCCTGGAACAGGCCATGAAGGCCCAGAGATGGAGTACAGGTATAGCTCCATTTTTTGTTTAACCTCGACACTAGACAGGGAGTGGCTGGTCAACTTCATGCCCCGGCACCTTTCCAACCTGGAAAGAGATCTGGTATCCATTGTATAGAAGCACGGGTGGCCCTCAGGACCGTTCTGGATGGGTGCGGAAAATCTCGCTTCCACCGGGATTCGATCCCCGGAACGTGCAGGCCTTAGCGAGTCGCTATACTGACTGCGGAATGTGAGATACACATCCCAATTGTTAGCTGGAGAATCTAAAGTAAAGAAACCATTTGGAAGACAAAGGTGTACAGCACAGAAGTCCATTTGCCTTCGGTACATCGTCATACTTAGGAGCACATATTTGACAGTCACCCCCAGATTAACTCCATGAACCATTATAGAATACAGACGAAAAAAATCTAAGAATACAACTGTGATCAAATTTTCAGGGCAGAAAAATCTCAACTGCACATCCTGTCATCAGGTGCTATGACATTTGATATACTGATAAGGTCGTTAAATAGAATATTCAGTTTAATTAATTAGTATTGTTCCAGCGTTATCAGAAAATAGAACTGGAAATCTCACCGAACCAAGAAGCGACACTATCATCCATGGCAAGTTCCGCATTTGGACGGTGCAGTTCTGCGATGATGAGGGTGGAGAGGGAGAGAGCTGCTGCCAGATTCAACACCACCATGCTCGCTGCACCTATTGCTAGCACCTGGAAACGTACAGGGTTCGGCACTCATTAACATTGTCAGTGTTTATCCCTTCACTTACAACCGTTATGGCCTAACTCCATGGAGCGGACCACGTAAGAAGATTATAGTTACACACACAGAACTTAAATAACTTTTCAAATTTAAGAACTTATTAATTTATTGCATAATACACGAAAAAAAATCCTGCAACATTAAATAAAAGAGTATTATACTAACTTACACTTTTCCTCATTGAAATTTTATAAGCGAAATCCAAGACGTCAGTTCGATTGCGGGTCTTGCCCGTAACCTGTTTTGAGTTTGACAGCCGTTGTGCAGAAAGTGCAGCTGATATTCAATTGATCGTGTTTTACAAACTTCTGTATAAATAAGTCTGTAATAAGAACTGTGTTCGTGGGAAGTGTTATCTGCAGCTACGTGGCTGTACTGCAGCGAGACTCTCTTGGGATCAACAGTGTTACTGGAGAAAATGTAGGGAACGTGCTTCATAAATGCAACATCGCAGCATGTCAAGAATGTTAGTGCAAACTGATTTCCTTCTGTGTTGGCGCCCCTGTCGACACAAATATATTCAGGGTCTCCTGTGACAGATATTGGGGCCTAGATTCTACTGACGCAAGGTAGACCTAGTCACACAGAAGTAATAAACGCCAAGGCGTCTCACCCTCTCTAATCCAAGTATACCTGCATGGAAAATTTCAACATCGGTAAAATAATTGCTTGCATACTTTGTACACAATCGTATACAAATGGTTTCAATATTATCCTCCCTTCCAATCCTATAGTTTTTCAATAGTATAGTTTCTTGATGTTTCGATTAAAATTGTGTGTGTATTTCGCAGGTAATAAAATTTGACTAGGGCGACCGGTTGGTCTTAAGAGGGAAGAAATGACAGGAGAATGAAAGCATCTGTATAATGAGGAACTTTACGACGTGCAATCCCTACCGATGTCATTAGGATTATCAAATCAAAATGTTAGGATGAATTGTGTATAAAGCATACAAGGGAAATGGGAACACGTCCACATTGGCAGCTGATTGTTCGAAGACGTACTAGCAAACAACCATTTAATATTACAGTAGATCTTGTATAAGTTGGGAGGAATGGAATGGATTTATCTGGTTTATGGCTGGAACAATTCGTTGAGTAGCTGAGTGGCAGTTAGCTACTCAAGTAGTACTTCTTTCCACGGAGTTAGTGAAAATCGACAGAGTTTTGTTGTTAGAGACGTCTGACGTCAGTTTTACAATCATGGCAGAAGCCATATTGTCTCGAATTACGTCCTTTTCTGGCTTCTAAGGAAATTTTCTTATCGTGTTATGGCTGACCTTTGGTTCTAATCGTAAGTGATTATGAATATTTTCTGACTCCGCTATACAGGGTCCTTCTTAAAATGCTGAGAGCTATCCAGTAATTTCATAACCGTATCGTAAAGGAATGGCCAGTGACTATGTACTTAGCCAGAAGAATCCACTTCACACTGCAATACCACATTCCTTTAAGATCCATTTTAATATCGTTTTCCTTGTATGCCCCAGTCTCCTTAGTAGCTTTCTTTGAGCGCTCTGCTCTTAATATTGTGTTTGAGCTCCTCCGGTCGCTGTCCGTCAGTTGACTATTCTAACACAACTTTCTGCGTCATTGCAATCTGAATTAAACTGGGTTTGCTGAAGATCCCATTCTTATGGTTTACGACGCGCTTCATCATTTTATCTGCTTCTCCACGAGCTGGAGATTACTATATGGCGCCAGGAACTGAGTCTGGAGCTTAAGTACAACGGATCATTGTCAACCCAATGAAAATATCTCCTGGTGAAGAATGTGACAACAGCTTTTTATATGTTATAAAACTGTTTAATGTTTTTATGGGTCTATGGAAAGGCTGGCGCTGGAGAGGTAGGCCCGCCCACTCGCTCTCTGACGTCTGAACCAGTGGCGGGACTATTCAGATTGCTGATTATTGTGATTCTGCTAAAAAAAATTCACGCAATGCATGACAGCACCCTGCTGCGTCTTCCAATACTTCCACGAAGAATGATCCTTCAGAGCGTCTTATATCGAACAAGTGGTTGTAGCGGTAATGCTTTGCGATTGTACTCGGGAGGTATCTGGTTCGAAATTTTGCCAGCATTACGATTTTTCATGGATTTCCTCAGCCCATAAGAACGTCTCTCCAAATCCTTTCCAATTCCACATTCATCAGTCTTCCTCTTATCAACCGTGAAATACAGCGCAAAGAAAACTTGTAGTCACTCAGAGAGTTAAAAGATTTCGCAGAGTACAAAACTCAAGAGTTGGCCGTCGTATTGCATTAGAACCCACCATTGGATCCAATTCTGAACCAGGATAAAAGTCACAATCTCACCCTCAAAGTTTAAAATCGTTTTAACATTTGGGTACTTGACTTTTCGGTTTTGATGCCATACAGTTTGCCTGTGGATGCCAACTTTTCGGAGGGTCGACACCGAAAATGGAGTCAACACTTTCCTCAGAAGATTAGTAACAACAGATAAGACTTCACGGCTTCACAGTCCAATAGACCAATACCTGAATACACAGGCCGTGGAAACAATCTTTATGTCATTTTAATATTATCATCCATCTATCACTAGTTCTCTGAAGTGGTTCGTTCCGCGAGGTTTGTATACTAAATTTATCTGCATATTTGTCAGTTTTCTTATGCGTGCCACTCGCACTACCCATCCCTCGCTTTCTCTTTTTGTAGGCCTGAAAGGAAAATCGTTCAGGAACTGTTCATGAAATTTTTATTGGAGAGTTCCATTATAATTTATACGCACTTTGCACTTTTGGTTAAATTCAGACAAACATAACGGAAACTTAACATGAAAACTTAGCACGCGTTTCCGTTGGCAATTTGAGTGAAACTTTCCAGTGTTTATCACAGAGAAACGTGTCTGGTGTTAAATCTGTAGGGCAAACTAAACACTTATTATAGGTTTAAAAGTTTTCTCCGCAAACCTAATTTTTTTTGGAGATGTTTGAAATTTAAAGAAAGCACGAAAGTTGTTAGGCTGTGCGTACGTTTCCTAACTTGTTACAAAGTGGCGATTAAATCTGCACTGTACAGTGCTGTGAGTTTCAGGTGATATCTTGTATACATGTGGCCGACTGCTTTCAGCTTCACAGGACGACGCGTGTTTCTTATTGGACTCAAACAGAATACTAACAACTCAGTTACAACATTAAGTACTTTTGCTCTGTTATTTTAAAAAATGGCGATCAAAGTGATTAAGTCCAGCTCTCTGAAAGCTATCTTGAGTTACAGAATGGCCGTCAAAATATATTGATGTGCAAAAAAAGTTACTGCAATATTATGGACTTGTCAGTTTTGAGAAGTTAGCAGTTCTCAGCGTGTTCTTCAGCACTTGAATATTGATTATTTTCGTCACAAATCAGGCATTGTTCCATACATTGAGACGGCTGATCTCAGTCAACACTCACACTCCCTGTTTCTTTCAGGTAAATTTTAAAATTATCCTCCATCTTACACCTAGATCTCCAAAACAGTCTCATCCCTTCGAATTTTCTGAATGGGATATTTTAGCTATCTCTTATTTGTCTCATGCTGGCTATATGCCCTGCCCACTTCACAGTCTCTGACTTGACTTTTATGAGTCTCTTACAAAATGTATGTTTAACTCGACGCATTACAGTTCTTAAATTAATAAGGTTCTAAATATTTCTGGCTGAAGCATACGTCATGGTACAAATACCTGTGGTAAGACTTCCCTGAAGCGACTCACACTCCTGGTTTGTTTGGTGTTTTCTTGCATTTCCTTTGTGCCCGCAGTCCTGCAGCAGAACAGATTTGATGCTCTCACAGTTGTGATTACGAGGAATAATATTTTATGGGTTGTGACGCCGTAAAATTTGGTATAAATTTACAAACGTTTGGAGGGTCGCGCTACCTCCGTCTTTGGAAAGGAGAGTAAGCCGTCCGGGAAAGGCATGCAAAGCAGTAGAGACGTAAGGAGGGAGACGGTTTTGTGAGCGAGGCATTTATTTGCAGTTTGAACATGATAAGGTGGGGGTAAAACAACTAAGGAATAATTAAACAAAAGTAAGCTTAAGGATTAAAAATAAATTTAAAAAACACAAATTACTTAGTCAATATGGCTTAGTCTTCTACCCTGAAAATAAGGGCAGTAGATGCCTCCGAAATATACGTAAGTTACTGTGAGACTACGCGGTGACACATTTCGGAAGTCTCTACATTCGGTACCTGATGATTTGATGCAACTTACCACTAATACGAAAGTCTCAGTAAAACTATTTAGTTCATTCTATTCTGAATTGAAGGACTTGCCTTTTTTCATGTCTATGGCCATAAACGCGAACAATAGGAGCATAAGGTCTTAATCCTGTCCAAAGCCGAAGAAGCGACACAGACACAGACACAGACAATGTGTGTGACGAAAGCTGCTTCAGGTTGTGCGGTGAATCGTTGTATTAATGTTAGAAAGTCTCTAGACTAAAGATCCCGGCAGAGGAAAATTTGAGCAAGCTGGGTTACGAAATGTCTGAATGTGGAATGGTCAGTAGCACAGACTAATTACCGCACGTGTGGGGTGACGAATGGGAGGGTCGTTATAAGAAGTCGCCGTGGAATGCCTACCAGACATGCCTCTTATTCGAAAGATCTCGGATATAATTCCAGAGAGCTGCTTTCCTGGCAAGTTTTTCATGGTTTTGCTCAGTTTAGACACCAAAATACCGTGAGAATAGTGTGAATCCAGTTATGCCAAATCTATACCTTCAGCATACTTTCCGTTTCGTTATTCGCTGATCATCATCGCAATGGACGCTGCATGTACAATCGAAGTTACCAGTAGCGTCGCCAAATAAAATGTAAATAAACAAGTTAACTAAGATTGGTTATAAAAGGCAAACTGGAAAGTGTCTGGAAGAAAGATGTGGTTCTATTTGGTTGCTACCCTGATATTTGACTGAAAGGATTTAGGTTCCGATATCAGATCTGAAACCGGAAGCTTGCTGTCTTGCGTAAAGACTTTCTTTTTTGTGTATTTCTTCTGTCTTTGTAAACAAACTCTTGGATACAACATGGAATTGGGTGACGAGCGCTTCCTTCTACACATACGAGTACGTCTTTTCCCAACTCTGTACTCAGCAATCATTCAACAATTCCAAGTTTTTTTTTCCAAAATACTTCCAGATTCTTTAGATAAACCACGTGTAAGTACAATGGAATATATTAGGTGTATGCCGACCCCAGTGGAGACGGGGTCTAAAGTGTGGTCCTTCGGTCTCTCTTTTACTGGGGAGTGTGCGATCGAACTCCGATGAGGGTGTGGAATTTTGTCTCTTGTGATTATTCTGTGTTGTCAGGTAGAGCTGACCACTTGTTCAGAGGAATCCTACCGACTGTGGTGCGTCGTTGTAGAGGATCTAGAAACTTTAAAAATGAGCAGGCCGTGGTCCGCATTGGGCCGCAGCACTACAGGAATTTAGGAGTATTGTAACCCAAATCCTACTCTCTTGATTAAAAGTCGGAAATGTCTGCTGAGTCATTCAGTCGATTAACTTTTCTTGGATTCAACACTGCAAAAATGCATTAGTCAGTTCGGTGTGTAGCGGTGGGGTACCTCGGTCCTCATTGTAGTGTAAAGAAGCAAAGTGATACCTCAGTTGCCTCTTTGCTGCATATTGCCTACTATTATTACGTACGCCATCTATGGCATTCTGCGTTCATTGATTTCCTCTTCCCAAGTGGGCCTCTTAGCATGCCCAAGGCCTACAACTGCACGTAATGTACCATCAAAACTGACCATTTTGTCTTCGTCTGGGCAGGTATCGAACCAATTTTTGGCTAAACTACAGCGATTAAACTGCGAAGGAAGTGATGAAACATGGCCTCGAACTTTAAAGAAAGGTACGTAAACATTTTTACTGACGATTGTAATGAATCTGAAAGATGTAATTGCAGAACGTTTACAATTGTAATTAAAATAATGATTTCAAAATTTTTACCTCCTTGCTTCTTCCTGATAAAATTTAAAGGTAGGGCTTGCTGTGTATCGCCATCTATTACCTGTCTGGCTTCATCATATTTTTCCACATTTTTTATAAATGGCTCGATTTTCGGAAAAGAGTTATTGAACATAAAAGGCGTGCTTTGATTTTCTCTACAAATTTTATCTGAAACATTTCTCAATCTAACAAGAATCAAGACAGATATTATCATAAATGTGCATTGGTCTGCATGTAAAGTACCCATTTTGCTTTTTAGACTTTAATTAAACTTGAAATTTCTCGACAGATTTTCTAAAATACCAAAATTTCAAAATTCTATTAAAATCCGTCCAGTGGTGTCGAATTATTACACGCGGACTGACTGATGTACAGAAGGAAAGACAGACATGTCGAAGCTAATAGTTGCTTTTCGCAATTTTGCGAAAGCGTTTTTGGTGTCTTCAGAAGAAAAGTAGAAAAAACTTCGACAAGTCTTCACCGCATTCAGCAACTCGAGAACTACTGACAGGATCGGGTAGAAGTGAAGATTTGTGCTGGGACTAGTAAGTACTTTATTTTTTTTTTAAATCGCAATAAAGCGAATACTTTGTATGAAGAATACATGCGGTTTACGTATATCTCTAATGTTACTAGCTGAATGTTTAACGAAGTGAAAAGAATATATATAAAAGTAAAAGGTAAAGTGATCCCGTTACAGGCCCGGTGTGGCCCAGATGGTGGGTAGGGGTATAGCTCTACTCTTCCATGACCGCAGCACTAGAAGGGGGTGAGTGGTCAGCAGCACGCCCCGGCCGCACTTTACCCCCGGGAAAGACTCGGTACCCTTTTTACAGGAGGCTGGGTGGGTCCCAGGGCCGGTCTGGACGCGCGGAAAGTCTCGTCCCCACCGGTATTCGATCCCGGACCGTCCAGCCCGTAGTCAGTCGCTATGCCGACTGAGCTACCCGGCCCACACACACACACACACACACACACACACACATACACACACACACACACACACAAACATATATATATATATATTTCGAACAGAAGTTGTCGACAAAAACTAAACCCGCATTTTATGTCAACTACATTTTGTCTGTCACGGTTACGGCTTTAGTTGTAACTAAACAAAATTGACCAAAGTGCCAAAAATGCAATATTATAATTATATTTTGACTTAGTGCACTAACTAACTCCTTTAACGAAATGGTAAGAACGAAGAAAATAAATTAAGACTTGCAAAAGGTTTCGTCATTTTGGGGGGGGGGGGCTATCAAGATCATTAGAATTGTAGTACGTCTTGGGTATAATGGTGGGTAAAAATCTGATGTTTATTGTACCGTGCATCATTGTGATAACTGAAGAATAAAAAACCAACTAGATGCCACATATTATTTTATTGTACTTCTTATAGGCTCAACATGTTTCGGGCATTACTATACCAATCATCAGGAGCTCTTGACTATGATGTCGATTACCACATTGGTCGTTTCGTTCTTGGTTTGTTGTAGGTTGGACTGCAGGCTAAAGCACAACTTGTGCTTTAGCCTGCAGCCCGGACACTACTCCAACCTAACAGCACCTAACCTCCAACCTACAGCAAATCAAGAACGAAACGACCAATGTGGTAATCAACATCATAGTCGCGAGCTCC
>Ga0123354_10006388_pt1 | contig 17495 bp, 16 predicted proteins | sample TergutLab28metaG_2_FD_97872 | JGI IMG/M metagenome (GOLD analysis project Ga0123354, IMG submission 97872) | Labiotermes labralis P4 segment gut microbial communities from Petit-Saut dam, French Guiana - Lab288 P4 | ecosystem: Host-associated > Arthropoda: Insects > Digestive system > Gut ...
AAATCCTGTGTATTCGCCAAGCATGTATGGCGGAGGAGCGGATTATCCCACAGTCAGTTTTGGCGGATATTTTTTGGGGCAGAGTTTGAGCACGACGCCATCCATCGATTGCCCCGGCGCGGCTGCGACCGCTTGCATCGTCGGAACGCCAACCGGCTCCTTGAGTCTCGATCCGAATTCTCCTTACACGTTTATCACGACAGACGCTAGCGCCCCGAACAGCCCCGTCCTGTCTGGCTCGCCACAGTTCAATGGGCCTATCGCCATCCTGTTCGACGTGGACGTTGCTGCTGTCGGTTTCGACGGGGGATATTTTGATGCAATAGGCAGCACGGGCATTACCGCATTCGCGCGAGATGGAACGATTCTCGGCACGGTAGTGAATAAAGGACTCGGCATTGAATTTCTCGGTCTTGTCACCTCCGACAAAAGCGAGACGATCGCGGGGGTTTTCCTTGATCTCGTCGGTCCAGAGCCAGCCGGGTTCGCCATCGATAGTCTGCGTTTCGGGCACAGCAACGTAATCTCTATTCCCGAACCCTTCTCTATTCCCGAACCCGAAACCTATGCCATGCTCTTAGCCGGTCTTGGCGTTGTAGGCGCAATCACGCGCAGGCGGCATACAAAAGCAATGTAAGGGCGCCGGGTTCTTCTCTGGCTCGTGATACGGCGCAGCCATAAACAACATAAACAATTGTCTCGCTTACCCCATCATGAATGACGGGGTAAGCGTTCGACGTGTGTTCAAAGTAAGACACTACCCGCCCGCCCCAAGCCGCCCCCGCCGCGCCACGCCCGGCGCCGCCGGCCGGTCCTGCCCAGGCCAACCGCAGCCAGGGCGCGAAAAAGGCGGCCGTAGCCGCCTGGGTGCGGGATTACCGGAAAACTCAGTCGCGTTCGCCGGTGAAGGCCATGATCAGGTGGAGCAGGCTGATAAAGACGTTGTAGATGTCGAGGTAGACCGCCAGGGTGGCGCTGACGTAGTTGGTTTCGCCGCCCTGCACGATGCGGCTCAGGTCGTACAGGATGTAGGCCGAGAAGACCAGCACGGCGACAGCGGATATGGCCAGCGAGAGGGCGGGAATTTGCAGGAAGATGTTGGCGACGATGGCGAGCAGCACGACGATCATGCCGACGAACAGGAATTTGCCCATGTTGCTGAAATCGCGCTTGCTGACGCTGGCGACGGTCGCCATGGTGAAGAACACCGCGCCGGTGCCGCCGGCGGCCAGGGTGATCATCGAAGCGCCATTGGAGAAACCGAGGGCGACTTGCAGGATGCGCGACAGCATGAGGCCCATGAAGAAGGTGAAGCCGAGCAGCAGGGCGACGCCGAGGCCGCTGTTCTTGTTGCGCTCGATGGCGTACATGAAGCCCCAGGCGATGCCGAGAAAGAGCATGAAGGCGATGAACGGGCTGCCGGCCATGAAGCTGAACTGCATCTGGATGCCGACCAGGGCGCCGATCACGGTGGGAACCATGCTCAGGGCCAGCAGCATGTAGGTGTTGCGCAAGACGCGGTTCTGGCTCAGGGCCGGCAGCGCGCGATCAAGAGAAGCTTGTTGGAAGGGGGAATTCATGCGGTCAATTCTCCGGGAGGGTTGGCACAAAGGCCAAGACTAGCGGACAGCGGCCAAAGTTTCAATCAATTGCCAGTAAAACAGTTGCTTATGGCTGCGCCGCATACCTTACGCGGCGACTTGCGCCAAAGCGACGCCAGCCTTCATGCTATCATCCCTCCCCCGCGATTCTCAGCGGGGCGGGCAGTATGGGAAGCGTGGCCGAGCGGTTTAAGGCAGTGCTCTTGAAAAGCACCGAGGGCTGATACCCCTCCGTGAGTTCGAATCTCACCGCTTCCGCCAGGCGCAAGCCCCGCGGCCGGGGCGCCTAGCCGACGATAAACTTGTTCTGCCCTTATTTCATCCGGATTCCTCAAGAGGAGGCATCATGAAAAAAGCTTTGCTTGCCGCCCTGCTGCTTACCGCCATCGGCGCCACGCCGGCTTGGGCCGCCGAGACTGTCAAACTGGCGCTCACCGGTCCGTTTACCGGCGGTTCCGCCCCCATGGGCGCTTCCATGCGCGATGGCGCCAAGCTGGCGGTCAATGAAATCAACGCCACTGGCGGTCTTAATGTCGGTGGCAAAAAGATGCGTATCGAAATCATCGAGCGCGACGACGAGGCCAAGAATGAGCGCGGCACGATGATCGGCCAGGAGCTGGCCGCCATGCCGGGGCTCGCCGGCGTCATCGGCAGCGCCAATACCGGCGTCATCATCGCTGGCGACAAGTATTTGCAGGAAAAGGGCATCCCCAAGATCATCACGCCGGCAGCCGGTTCGGCCTCGATGACGCAATGGCGCGAGGCCCGGGTGCCGACCCTGTCCATCTTCCGCTTCGCCGCGCATGATGGCATTCAGGCGGCGATGGTGGTCGAGGAAGCCATCAACAGCAAATTCACCCGGGTCGCCATCCTGTACGACGCCACCAATTATGGTGTCTCCGGGCGCAACGATTTGCAGGCGCGGATCAGGGCGCAGAGCGACAAGATTCAGGTGGTTGCCGTCGAGAAATTCGACATCGGCGATACGGACATGACCGAGCAGTTACAGCGCGCCAAGTCGGCCGGCGCACAAGCCATCCTGATCTGGGGCATCGGCCCCGAGCAGGCCGTCGTCGCCAACGAAAAAGTCAAGATCGGCATGAGCGGGCCGCTGATCGGCGGCTGGACCCTGTCGATGTCGAACTTTATCGACCATGCCGGCAAGAATGGCGACGGCACGATGATGCCGCAGACTTTCATCGAAGAGCCGGTGACGCCCGAAGCCAAGGCTTTCATCGAGAACTATCACCGCACCTACAAGGTCAAGCGCATTCCCTCGCCGGTGTCCGCCGCTCAGGGTTACGACGCCGTGCTGATTTTCGCCGCCGCCATCCGCCAGGCCGGCAGCACCGACAAGGCGAAAATCGTCGCCGCTCTTGAGGATCTCAGGGAGCCGGTGCATGGCGTGATCGCCACCTGGAACAAGCCTTTCACCAGGTGGAATCCGGACGACGAGAGTACCCATGAAGCCTTTACCCGCGCCCAGGCCGTGATGGGCATGGTCAAGGACGGCCGCGTGACCTTCGCCCACGCCGAGGACAAGGCGCGTCTGGCCAAGGCTTCCGGCGGCAAGAAGGCGGCTAAATAGAGGAACCCGCCCCGCTCAATCGCGCCGGGCGCGCAGGGCGTCGGCCCAGCAGTTGGGCGTTTCGTACAGGCGGATGCGTTCGAGGCGCAGGTGGTTGCCGTAGGTGTCGCGATAGACCGCGTCGAGGCGTTCAAAGGCGATGCGGGCGAGATTCTCGGCGGTCGGCACGCGGTCGAGAATGACCGTTTTGTGCCCGGGCAGGCCGGCGAGAAAATCGACGATGGCGGTATCGCCGGCAAAGGCCAGAAAAGCGTGATCCCAGGCATCGACCAGATGCTCCCTGGCCAGGTCCTTGACCTGCGAGAAATCCATCACCATGCCGTTGGCGGCATCGCCGGCCTTGTCGATAATGTCGCCCGACAGGGTGATTTCGATGGCGTAACGGTGCCCGTGCAGATGGCGGCACTGGCTTTTGTGATCGGGGATGCGGTGCCCGGCATCGAATTCGAGGCGGCGGGTGATTTCCATGGCGGCAAGGTTTGGCAAACGGTCGCGGATTATACAATGAGGGGACATGCTCACTACCGACGACCACCGCCGCGACAGCGCCAACCTGCGTTACGTCTATCCCGTCATTTCGCGGCGGGCCGGCGGCGTCTCGGTCGGCATCAATCTCAATAGCAATAATGCCTGCAACTGGGCCTGCCTCTATTGTCAGGTCGATGACTTGCGGCGCGGCGCCCCGCCGCCCCTCGATCTGGCGCTGCTGGAGCGGGAACTGACGCAATTTCTCGACGCCGCGCTCAACGGCGATTTCATGATCCGCGCCGTGCCGCCGGCAGCACGGCGGCTGATGGACGTGGCCTTTTCCGGCAATGGCGAGCCGACCAGCGCCGCCGAATTCGCCGCCGCCGTCGACTGCGTCGGGCGGGTGCTGGAAAAATTCGGCCTCACCGGCAAGCTGATGCCACGGCTGATTACCAACGGCAGTCTGCTCCACCGCCCGCAGGTCGCGGCGGGCATCCGTCGGCTGGGCGAACTGGGGGGCGAGGTCTGGTTCAAAGTGGATCGGGCGGAACCCGAAGCCGTGGCCGAAATCAACGGCGTGGCGCTGGCGCCGGCCCGGGTGACGGCCCATCTGGCCCGCTGCGCCGCCCTGGCGCCAACCTGGGTGCAAACCTGCTGGTTCGCTCTCGATGGCCGGGCGCCCAGCGCGGCGGCACGCGCCGCCTATTGCGCCCTGCTGGCGCCGCTGGCCGGGCAACTGGCCGGCATCCACCTATACGGTTTGGCGCGGCCCTCGCGGCAAGCCGCCGCCGCGCGTCTGACGGCGCTGCCGGCCGGAGAATTGACCGCCTTCGCCGACGAAATCCAAAAGAAAACGGGCATCCGGGTGCTGGTTTCCCCGTGATGCCCGTGGCTGACCGGCCTCGCCGGACAGAATTGTGCGCTACGGCTCAGGCAGCCTTGCGCGAGCGGCTGCGCGCCGACTTTTTCAAGGACTTGAACAGTTCCGGCTCCTGCGCCTTGAGATACTTGACGACTTCCCAGTCTTCACATTTGATGGCTTTGATGTCAATCTGTTCGACATGAACCAGGCGCAGCAGTTCGCGCACCGGCTTCGGCATGTTGCGGCCGCTTTCATAGCGGGAACCGCCACTTTGCGTCACGCCGAGGGGGGACCAAAATTGTTGCTGGTTCAGGCCAAGCTTGCGACGGATTTCACGGGCTTCGATTTTTTCATTGAGTTTGACAGTATTCATTATCTACTCTCCTGGAAACAATGGTGTGGTAGGGATACCCAGTCATCTTGATAATCTATAACTTAGGTAATAGTCCAAAGTATATCGACATCTATGACGTTGCGCAAGCGCGCATGCCATTTTTGTTGCCAACATCCTTGGCCAAAGGCCGCCAAACAGCGCCAAACCTTGCCACAACGGCATTTGCAAAAATTGGCGAACATTCCAAAACCGGACGGACGAAGCGGCGACCCGAATCGCCTGGCCGGCGGGCAGCGGCATGATAGACTGGGCGCTTTCTGTCCGCTTTTGCGCACTTCATGCCCGGCAATACCTTTGGCACCCTGTTTACCGTAAGCTCCTTTGGCGAATCGCATGGCCCGGCGATCGGCTGCGTCGTCGACGGTTGCCCGCCGGGGCTGGCAATCGACGCGGCCGACATTCAGGCCGAACTCGACCGGCGCAAGCCGGGCACCTCGCGCCATGTGACGCAGCGGCGCGAGCCGGATACGGTGGAAATCCTCTCCGGCGTTTTTGAGGGACGCAGCACCGGCACGCCAATCGCACTCTTGATCCGCAATCAGGATCAGCGCAGCAAGGACTACGGCAACATCGCCGCGACCTTCCGCCCGGGCCATGCCGATTACACCTATACCCAGAAATACGGTTTTCGCGATTATCGCGGCGGCGGCCGCGCCTCGGCGCGCGAAACCGCCGTGCGCGTGGCGGCCGGGGCCATTGCCCGGCAGTGGCTGCGCCAGCGTTACGGCGTCGAAATTCGCGGCTGGATGAGCGCCCTCGGGCCGATCGAGATTCCCTTCGTGAGCGCCGCCGACATCGACGGCAATCCCTTTTTCGCGCCCAATGCCGGCATTGTGCCGCGCCTTGAGGACTACATGGATCAGTTGCGCAAAGCGCGCGACTCCATCGGCGCCCGCATCACGGTAACCGCCACGGGCGTGCCGCCGGGTTGGGGCGAGCCGGTTTACGACCGCCTCGATGCCGAGATCGCCTATGCCATGATGGGCATCAATGCCGTCAAGGGCGTCGAGATCGGCGCCGGCTTTGCCGCGATCAGCCAGCGCGGCAGCGAGCACGGCGACGAAATGATGCCGCAGGGCTTTGGCAGCAATCACGCGGGCGGCGTGCTGGGCGGTATTTCGACGGGCCAGGAGATTATCGTCAATCTGGCCGTCAAGCCGACGCCGTCGATTGCCCAGCCGCGGCGCTCGATCGACCTGGACGGGCAGGCAGTCGAAGTGGCAACCGAAGGGCGCCACGACCCCTGTGTCGGCATCCTCGCAACGCCCATCGCCGAGGCAATGCTGGCGCTGGTGCTGATGGATCACGCCCTGCGCCAGCGCGCACAATGCGCCGATGTCGTGTGCACGACGCCGCGCCTGCCGGAAAGCAGGCAAGATTATTCCAATTCCTCCGCCATTCGGGCGGAACCGTCATCAGAAGGAGAGCAGTCATGAAAGTCGATCACCACGACCTTTACTCGGATTTTCCCGAAATGAAGGACGCCATCGATGTCCTCAAATCCGGCAACGCGCATTTCGCCCGTCTTTTCGCCAGCTACGACCGTCTGACCGGCAAGGTCGAGGATCTCGAAGAGCACGACATGCCCGTTGCCGATTTCACCCTGGAAGACATGAAAAAACAGCGCGTCGTCCTCAAGGATGCGCTCTACCACTTGCTACTGGCCTTCCGCGCCGGCCAGCAGGCCGCCGCCCGCTGATGCCCTTCCCGGATCAGCCGCTTGCCATGCGACAGCGCGCTCGGCGCTTTACCTTAGCGCCCCTGGCCGATCTGAAAACGAAATAAGGACTGCGGAACGCATCCGGTAAAATCGCCGGATGCGTGCTTTGCCCTACTGGCGCCTGTCGGGCTACTACTTTTTCCATTTCGCCTTCATCGGCGCCTTCTCGCCCTACTTCGCGCTTTATCTCCAATCCCTGAATTTTTCTGCCTGGGACATCGGCCTCCTGATGTCCCAGATGCAGTTGATGCGGGTGTTCGGCCCCAATCTCTGGGGCTGGCTGGCCGACCGCCACGGACACCGCATGACGATCATCCGCCTCGCCGGTGTCGTCGCCCTGGCCGGCTTCAGCGCCTTTTTCTGGCTCGACCGGCTGCCCGGCATGCTACTCGCCATGGCCTTGCTGGCCTTTTTCTGGAGCGCCGCGCTGCCGCTGGTCGAGGTCTTGACCTTCGATCATCTGCGCGAGGAGCGCAACCGCTACAGCCGTATCCGCCTGTGGGGTTCGATTGGCTTCATCGTCACGGTGCTGCTCGTCGGCGCGCTACTCGACCGGGTGGCGCCGTCCGGCCTGCTGTGGGCGTGCTGGATCATCCTGCTCGGCATGCTGGCCTGCTCGCTGGCCTTGCCGGAGACAACCGCCACGCCGGCCGCCGGCGAAGCGCCGCCGATCGCGGCGATCCTCCGCCAGCCGCGCGTCGCCGCGCTGATGGCGGCCTGCTTTGCCATGTCGGCGGCGCACGGCGCTTTTTACGTTTTCTACTCGATCCATCTGGCGGCGCACGGCTACAGCAAGACCGCGGTCGGTCTGCTGTGGTCGCTCGGCGTCCTCGCCGAAATCGGGGTATTCCTGGTCATGGCCCGGCTGGCCCGGCGTTTTTCCCTGCGCATCATTCTTCTCGCCTGTTTCGCCGCCGCCGCGCTGCGCTTTCTGCTCATGGGCTGGGGCGTTGCCTCGCCGGCCTTGATGATATTCGTGCAATTGCTGCACGGGCTGACTTTCGGCGCCTACCACGCCTCGGCCATCACCGCCGTCCAGGCCTGGTTTCCCGGACGAGCGCAGGGACGGGGCCAGGCGCTCTATTCCAGCCTGTCGTTCGGGGCCGGCGGCCTGCTCGGCACGCTCATCAGCGGCCACACTTGGGACGCCTGGGGCGCTGGCTGGACCTTCAGCCTCGCCGCCCTCTTCGGCCTGCTCGGCTTCCTGCTGGTCTGGCTCTGGGTGCGGGAAGCGGACGAGGGTCGCCGGGCGGGCCAGCCTGATTCTGTGCCATAATTTATAGTTTCATAGCCTCTCTTGAAGCATTTCATGGCGCAGACACTTTATGACAAGCTTTGGCAAAGCCATGTCGTCCATCAGGAGGACGACGGCACGGCCCTGCTCTATATCGACCGGCATCTGGTACATGAAGTAACCAGCCCGCAGGCTTTCGAGGGGCTGAAAATAGCCGACCGCAAGCCTTGGCGCATTTCCTCCATCGTCGCCACGGCCGATCACAACACGCCGACCGACCACTGGGACGAGGGCATCAAAGACCCGGTTTCACGCCAGCAGGTCGAAACGCTCGACGCCAATATCCGCAGCGTCGGGGCGCTGGCCTATTTTCCCTTCCGCGATCCGAAACAGGGCATCGTCCATGTCGTCGGCCCGGAAAACGGCGCCACCCTGCCCGGCATGACCGTCGTTTGCGGCGATTCGCACACCTCGACGCACGGCGCTTTCGCCTGCCTCGCGCACGGCATCGGCACGTCCGAGGTGGAGCATGTGCTGGCGACGCAGTGCTTGCTGCAAAAAAAGTCGAAAACCATGCTCATTGCCGTTGACGGCAAGCTCGGCAAGGGCGTCACCGCCAAGGACCTGGCCCTCTTCATCATCGCCGCCATCGGCACGGCCGGCGGCACCGGCTATGCCATCGAGTTCGCCGGCAGCGCCATCCGCGCCCTGTCGATGGAAGGGCGCATGACCCTGTGCAACATGGCCATCGAGGGCGGCGCCCGCATGGGCTTCGTCGCCGTCGACGAGACGACCATCAATTACCTCAAGGGCCGCCCCTTCTCGCCGACCGGCGAAAATTGGGACAAGGCGGTGGCCTATTGGCGCACGCTGCATTCCGATCCCGACGCCCGCTTTGACCGCACCCTGAGCCTGCGCGCCGAGGATATCCGCCCGCAGGTGAGCTGGGGCACCTCGCCCGAGATGGTGGTGGCCATCGACGGCCAGGTGCCCGATCCGGCGAAAGAGGCCAATCCGGTCAGGCGCGAGGGCATGGAGCGGGCGCTGCACTACATGGGCCTCAATCCGAGCACGCCGATGCAGAAAATCGCCATCGACAAGGTATTCATCGGTTCGTGCACCAATTCGCGCATCGAGGATTTACGCGCGGCGGCGGCCGTGCTCAAGGGTCGCCATATCGCGGCCAATGTCAAACTGGCGCTGGCGGTGCCGGGTTCCGGGCCGGTCAAGCGTCAGGCCGAGGCCGAGGGGCTGGACAAGGTCTTCGTCGCCGCCGGTTTCGAATGGCGCGAGCCGGGCTGCTCGATGTGTCTGGCGATGAACGCCGACCGCCTGGAGCCGGGCGAGCGTTGCGCCTCGACCTCGAACCGTAATTTCGAGGGCCGCCAGGGCGCGGGCGGGCGGACGCATCTGCTCAGTCCGGCGATGGCGGCGGCGGCGGCGGTGGCTGGCCGCTTCGCCGATGTGCGTGAAATTCTGTGAGGATGGTGGCGATGGAACGCATATTCATCATGTTGCTGGCCCTCGGGCTGGCGGCTTGCAATACCGTGGAAGGCGCCAAAAAGGATGCCGCAATCGGCGTCGAGAAAACCGGCGAGGCGTTGCACAAGGGCGGCGAAGCCGTCAGTGGCGCGGTAAAGAAGGGCGGCGAAGCGGTTGGCGGAGCACTGGTAAAGAGCGGCGAGGCCGTGCAAAGGGCGGTGGAGTAATGGAAAAATTCGTTCGTCTGGAAGGGCTGGTGGCGCCGCTCGACCGCAACAATGTCGATACCGACGCCATCATCCCCAAGCAGTTTTTGAAGTCGATCCAGCGTTCCGGCTTCGGCCCCAACGCTTTCGACGAGTGGCGCTACATGGATGTCGGCCAGCCCGGCCAGGATTGCGCGCAGCGCCCGAAAAATCCCAATTTCGTGCTCAACCAGCCGCGCTACCAGGGCGCCGAAATATTGCTGACGCGCGCCAATTTCGGCTGCGGCAGTTCCCGCGAGCATGCGCCGTGGGCGCTGCTCGATTTCGGTTTCCGCGCCATCGTCGCCGAATCCTTTGCCGACATTTTCTTCAACAACTGCTTCAAGAACGGCGTTCTGCCCATCACCCTGCCAGCCGCCGAGATCGCAGCCCTGTTCCAGCAGGTCGAGGCGACGCCGGGCTACAAGCTGGTCGTCGACTTGCCGGCGCAGGCGGTGATCCGCCCGGACGGCCACGGCATCCCGTTCGCCATCGACGCCTTCCGCAAGGAGTGCCTGTTGAACGGCTGGGACGATATCGGCCTGACCCTGCGCCACGCCGACAAGATTCGCGCTTTCGAGGACAAGCGCCGCGCCGAGCAGCCCTGGCTGTTCGCCCAATAATGCTGTTTTGTTTCAAATGACGCCATTTCTGGATTGCTTCGTCGCTTTGCTCCTCGCAATGACGGTGCGTGAATAGCCGTCATTGCGAGCGTAGCGAAGCAATCCAGTTCTGTGCAGCCTTGAATCAAAACTGCAGCAAGGAGAGAGTATTCATGAAAATTTGTGTTCTGTCGGGCGACGGTATCGGCCCGGAAATCACCGCCGAGGCGGTGCGCGTGTTGCAGGCGCTGGATCGCCCCTTCGAGATGGAAGAGGCGCTGCTCGGCGGCGCTGCTGTTGATGCGACCGGCGATCCCTACCCGGAAGCCACGCGCAAACTGGCCCGCGCCGCCGATGCCGTGCTGCTCGGCGCCGTCGGCGGCCCGCAGTGGGACGCCCTGCCCCGCGAGAAGCGCCCGGAGCGCGGTCTGCTCGGCATCCGCAAGGATCTCAATCTGTTCGCCAACCTGCGCCCGGCCATCCTCTATCCCGAACTGGCCAACGCCTCGACGCTCAAGCCGGAAATCGTCGCCGGGCTGGACATCCTCATCGTCCGCGAACTGACCGGCGACATCTATTTCGGCCAGCCACGCGGCGTGCGCGAGGAGAATGGCGAGCGCGTCGGCTTCAACACCATGGTCTACAGCGAGTCGGAAATCCGCCGCATCGGCCATGTCGCCTTCCAGGCGGCGCAAAAGCGCAACAAGCGCGTGTGCTCGGTAGACAAGATGAACGTGCTCGAATGCACCCAGTTGTGGCGCGACGTGATGATCGAGATCGCCCGCGACTATCCGGATGTCGAATTGAGCCACATGCTGGTGGACAATGCCGCGATGCAACTGGTCAAGGCCCCCAGGCAATTCGATGTCATGGTCACCGGCAACATGTTCGGCGACATTCTTTCCGACGAGGCGTCGATGCTGACCGGCTCGATCGGCATGCTGCCGTCGGCGTCGCTCGACGACAAGAACAAGGGGCTGTACGAACCCTCGCACGGTTCGGCGCCGGACATCGCCGGCCAGGGCGTGGCCAATCCGCTGGCGACCATCCTCTCGGCGGCGATGATGCTGCGCTACACCTTCGGTCTCGAAGAGGACGCCGCGCGCGTCGAAAACGCCGTCAAGCAGGTGCTCGCCCAGGGCTACCGCACCGGCGACATCTACGAGCGCGGCACGCGCAAGGTCGGCACCCGGGAAATGGGCGACGCGGTTCTGGCGGCGCTGGCCGCGTAAGCTCGCGCGTCATCATAGGTTTTATCAGGAGAAGGAAGTCATGAAGAAGGTAGGTCTGGTCGGTTGGCGCGGCATGGTCGGCTCGGTGCTGATGCAGCGCATGGTCGAAGAAGGCGATTTCGCCCACATTGACCCGGTGTATTTTTCCACCTCCGCCGCCGGCAGCAAGGCGCCGGCATTCGGCGGCAAGGAAGCGGCGCAGCCCTTGCTGGACGCAACCGACATCGCGGCGCTGCGCGCCTGCGAAATCATCGTCACCTGCCAGGGCGGCGACTACACCAAGGAAGTCTTTCCCAAGCTGCGCGCCGCCGGCTGGAGCGGCCACTGGATCGACGCCGCCTCGGCGCTACGCATGGCCGACGACGCGGTGATCATCCTCGACCCGGTCAACATGAATGTGATCAAGGAGGCGCTGACCAGGGGCGGCAAGAACTGGATCGGCGGCAATTGCACCGTGTCGCTCATGTTGATGGGCCTCGGCGGCCTGTTCCAGAACGATCTGGTCGAATGGGCGACGTCGATGACCTACCAGGCCGCCTCCGGCGCCGGTGCGCAGAATATGCGCGAACTGATCGCCCAGATGGGCGTCATCCACGATTCCGTCAAGGATCTGCTGGCCGACCCCGCCTCGGCCATTCTCGACATTGACCGCAAGGTGGCGGAAACGATTCGCTCCGAATCCTTCCCGAAGAAAAATTTCCGCAACACGCCGCTGGCCGGTTCGCTGATTCCCTGGATCGACGTGCCGGTCGAGGGCGGCCAGTCGAAGGAAGAATGGAAGGGCGGCGCCGAGTGCAACAAGATTCTCGGCCGGCCGGCCTTCCGCAGCGCCGGTTCGATCCCCATCGACGGCCTGTGCGTGCGCATCGGCGCCATGCGCTGCCACAGCCAGGCGCTGACCATCAAGCTGAAGAAGGACGTGCCGCTCGACGAGATCGGCGACATGCTGGCCAAGGCCAATCCCTGGGCCAAAGTCGTGCCGAACGAACGCGAGCTTTCCGAGCGCGAATTGACGCCAGCCGCCGTCACCGGCACGCTGACCGTGCCGGTCGGCCGCCTGCACAAGATGGCTATGGGAGCGGAATATCTCGCCGCCTTCACTTGCGGCGACCAGTTGCTGTGGGGCGCCGCCGAGCCGCTGCGGCGCATGCTGCGCATTCTGCTCGACGCCTGAGTCGTTTCGCCCGTAAAAACCGGGTTTTTCAGCCCCGGTTTTTACTTGTTGGGAATATGCAAAAAGCCAAGGCTAAGAAGCAAGTTTAGCTTGCATTGCTAAGTCCATGATGTTAATTTAAAAGTTCCAAAATTGACGCACAGGGTTTCGCCGTGAACGAAACGAATGCTTCCAAATTCAAGAAACGCGCAGTTGCGCTCGCGGTCGCCTCTTGTCTTTCGCTGACCCCGTGGCTCGCCCAGGCGGCGGGCCTGGGCAAGATCACCGTTTTCTCCGGCCTGGGGCAGCCCTTGCGCGCCGAGTTGGGCATCACGGCCAGCGCCGACGAACTGACCGGCATGACGGCCCGCCTGGCGCCGCCGGACACCTTCCTCCAGGCTGGCATCGATTACGCCAGCGTGCTACAGGATTTTCGCGTCGCGGTGGAAAAAAGAGCGGGCGGCCAGGCTGTCGTCACGATCACTTCTTCCAAGCCGATCAACGAACCTTTCATCAATTTGCTGATCGAGTTGAATTGGCCAGCCGGACGCTTGAACCGCGAGTACACCTTCCTCCTCGATCCGCAGGATCTGCCGAAGCCGACCGCACAGACAGTGGTCAGTGCCCGCGTCGTCGATACGGCCCAGGGAAGCAGCGTTGGCCAGCCGGACTCGGGCACCATCATGCCGCGCCATTCCGCACCGCCGAAGGTGGCGCCGTCAGCCGAAGCGCCCAGGGCAGCGGCGACAAGCGATCAGACCCGCGTCGTCAAAGCGGGCGACACGCTGCGCAAAATTGCCGGCGAAACGCAGTATGAGGGCGTCTCGCTCGAACAAATGCTGGTCGGCCTGTTCCGCCAGAATCCGGAGGCTTTCTCCGGCAAGAACATGAATCGCCTGAAATCCGGCGCCATCCTGGGACTGCCCGACAAGGAAACGCTCGCCGCCATCCCGGAGGACGAAGCCAAGCGGGTATTCAAGACCCAGGCTGCCGATTGGAACGCCTATCGCCAGAAACTGGCGGCGGCGGCAGCGGCCTCCCCGACCACCGAAGCGGACGGCAGCCAGGCCAGCGCCGGTCAGATCACGGCGCGGGTGGAAGAAAAATTGCCGCCCGCCGAACAGACGAAGGATCAGGTCAAGGTCGCCCGTACCGGCGAAGCTGCCGCCAAGGCGGCGGCCGATGCCGAAGCTGATCGCATCGCCCGCGACAAGGCGCTCCAGGAAGCGCAAGAGCGCGTGGCAATGCTGGAAAAGAACCTGGCCGCCAGTGAGAAGTTGCTCCGATTGCAGAGCCAGCAGTTGGCCGATTTGCAGAAACAGGCGGCCCAGAAGGAAACGGCAAAACCAACCGAGCCGCCGAAGGTAGACGCGCCGCCCAAGGAAGCAGAAGCGCCGGTCGTCGAAGCCCCAAAGGAGCCAGAAGCGCCAATCGCCGAGCCGCCCAAGGAAACGGAAGCGCCAGCCGCCGAAGAAGCCAAGCCGGCAGAAGAGGCGCCGTTGCCGGTCGAGCCGCCGAAGCCGGCCCCGCCGCCGCCCCCGCCGCCGGAACCGGAGCCCGAGTCGATTTTCGATGATCCCTGGCCGCTGGCCGGCGGTGCGGGCCTTGTCGCCCTCCTGGCCGGGTTCTTCTTCTACCGCCGTCGCCGCACTGAGCATTCGGCACTGGAAACAACCACCGCGCCGCACACATCCAGCCTCGGCCCGAACTCGGTATTCCGCATGTCCGGCGGCCAGAGCGTCGATACCGGCGATTTACCGCCGCCGAGTGGCGATTTCAGCCAGACCGGGCCGGGCACCATTGATACCGACGAAGTCGACCCGGTGTCCGAGGCCGATGTCTATATGGCCTACGGCCGCGACACGCAGGCCGAGGAAATCCTGCTCGAAGCGCTGCAAAAAGACCCGCAGCGTCTGGCGATCCCCGCCAAGCTGCTGGAAATCTATGCCGGCCGGCGCAGCATCAAGCAGTTCGAAACCCTGGCCAGCGAGTTTTATGCCCAGACAGGCGGCGCCGGTCCGGATTGGGAGAAGGTTGCCATTCTCGGCGTCGGCCTCGATCCGCACAATCCCCTGTATTCCGGTGCAGCCGCCAATGCTCCCGCCGCCAATGTCAAGGCGGCAACACCTGCCGCGCCGGCCGTTGCTCCAGCCAAACCCGCGCCGATAGCCGCGAAACCCGCAGAAGCGGCAGCGATAACGAAAAATGAGCGCCACGACACGGTGGCACTCGGCCAACAATTGGCCGCCGAACCGCCACCGGCTGCGGAGCCCGAGGAGGCGCCAGCCAATGAGCCGGTCGATCTGGGCAATCTCGATTTCAACCTGGATGCCCCCCGGACTGCCGAGACGAAGCCGGCCACGGCAGCGCCGGTGGCAGACGCGCAGGCTTTGCCGTCAGCGCCCGCGGCGAAGGCAGATGATAGCGAAGTGGTACTGGATTTCGATATTTCCGGCGGCCTGTCTCAGGACGTAGTAACCGCCTCGACCAGTGACTTTCCTTCTACCGACGACGAGATGATGGACGCTGTTACTACTGCCCCCATCGCCGTGCCGCAGCCGGGAAGCAGCGATGGCGGAGGGCATGATTTTTCTGTCGACGGCACGCTGCTGATGGCGCAGCCGACAAAAACCGATCTCGAATCGCACATGAAGGCGGCTGCCACCACCTTCGTCGGCAGCGAGCGGAAGAAGAAAGAGGAGGCGCCGGAAGAAGAAGCGCCGCCCGCTCCCTTGATCGACACGCTGACCATCAGCCCCGCCAAGATGTCGACCGATACCGTCGTTAATCCCTTGCCGAGCGATCCTGAGGTGGCAACGCAAATCAACACCCTGTCCGACAATCTGGGCGACGCAACGGTCATCGCGCCGCTGTCTTTCGATGCCGGCCAGGGACTCGGCGAGCATCAAATGGCCAAGACCCAATTCAACGTGGAGAGCGATGCCGACGGCGTCGAGTTCGACGTCAGCCTGACCGACTCGGTTTTCCTTGGAGAACTGACGACGCAATCGGATTTCGACATCAGCTCGATCAATCTCGACCTTGGCACGCAACCAGCGGTCAAGTCCCCTGCTCCGGCAGGCGCAACGCCAGCCCCCGACGCGCAATGGGAAGAGGTCAATACCAAGCTCGATCTGGCCAAGGCCTACGAGGAAATGGGCGATCTCGAAGGAGCCCGCGAGTTGTTGCAGGAAGTGGTCGGCGAGGGTTCGCCCGATCTCGCCGAACAGGCCAAAACAATCTTGGCCCGCATCGGCGGGTAGAATCGCTACTGGCGAACGGCGCATGGCCCCGCGAGGGGCCATGCGCATTTTGGGAGTCCGCTTTTGCATCCTTCCTGTGCCCTGATCGTCTGGCTGGCCGCCGTGCTGGCCCTGCAAGCCTTGGGTTACACCGGCGTACTGATCTTGGCGGCAGCCCTGCTGCTGGCCGGCGGCCTGTTGCGCCCGTGGTGGCAGCATATCCGCCGCGCCCGCTGGCTGTTGTTGACCCTGTGGCTGATCCTGGCCTACCACGCGCCCGGCGAGGCGATTCACGACCTGCCTTGGGCGCCAACTTACGAAGGCGTCGCCGCCGCCAACCTGCAAGCCTTGCGCCTGATTCTCATGCTCGGCTGCCTGGCCTGGCTGTTCCGCCGCCTTGGCCGCGACGGGCTGGTTGCCGCCCTGTGGGGGCTGTTGCGGCCCTGCCGCCGGCTTGGACTCGACAGCGAGCGCCTGGTCGTCCGCCTGGCGCTGGTTCTCGATAATCTGCAAACACCACCGGGAAAAGGCGCCTGGCGGCACATGCTGGGGGCCGCCGCCCTGCCGCTGGCGGGGCCGGCGCTGCTGCGCCTGGATCTGCCGCGCTGGACGCCACGCGATTCCGCGCTGACCGCGCTGACCGCGCTCGTCGTGGTCGCTTTGCTGGCGCTGCCCTGCTTATGAGAATCGCGCTCGGCCTCGAATATTGCGGTAGCGCCTTTCGCGGCTGGCAGAGCCAGGCCGGCGGCGGCACCGTGCAGGATGCGCTGGAAGCGGCGCTGGCCGCCATCGCCGGCCAGAAGGTAAGCACCCACTGCGCCGGGCGGACCGATGCCGGCGTGCATGCCACGCAACAAGTGGCGCATTTCGAGGCGCCGGTCGAACGCCCGCTCGGCGCCTGGATACGCGGCGTCAATACGCATTTGCCGGAAGGCGTTGCGGTGCGCTGGGCGCAGCCGGTCAGTGACGAATTCCACGCCCGTTTCAGCGCCTGCGGCCGGCGTTATCGCTATCTGTTGCTCAACCGGCCGCAGCGCCCGGGGCTGTGGCAAGGCCGGGTCGGCTGGTTTCACCTGCCGCTCGATCTGGCCGCGATGCAGGCGGCCTGCGCCCTGCTGCCCGGCGAGCACGATTTTTCCGCCTTCCGCGCCGCCGGCTGCCAGGCCAAATCGCCGGTCAAGCTGCTGCGCGAGGCTGCGGTGCGGCGCTCTGGCGGGCTGTTCGTCTTCGATTTCGAGGCCTCGGCCTTTTTGCACCACATGGTGCGCAATCTGGTCGGCACCCTGGTCCAGATCGGCAAGGGGGCGCAGCCGCCGGACTGGGTCGCCACCCTGCTGCAAATGAAGGATCGCCGTCTGGCAGCGCCGACTTTTTCGCCCGCCGGCCTGTATTTTCGCGGGCCGGTGTACGAGCCGCATTGGGGCTTGCCTGATGCGGCGGATGATGACTTCGAGGTTTGGTTAAAGTGAAGCGTCCTGCTACTCGACGAGCAACGCCCTCGCCCCGCTTGAGGTTGTCGCAAAAGGCTCAAGCCGCGCTCTTGAAGCCCCTTGTATCTTGAATCATGGAAATAAATAATGTTGTTGATACGCTGTGGAGCTTGTGGGCAGCCACCGACCTGTGGGCGGGCGGTTGGAAACGCGTAGCGTTTTCCACGGGCCGTCCACAGGGT
>Ga0123354_10006389_pt1 | contig 17495 bp, 13 predicted proteins | sample TergutLab28metaG_2_FD_97872 | JGI IMG/M metagenome (GOLD analysis project Ga0123354, IMG submission 97872) | Labiotermes labralis P4 segment gut microbial communities from Petit-Saut dam, French Guiana - Lab288 P4 | ecosystem: Host-associated > Arthropoda: Insects > Digestive system > Gut ...
AATTGAGGGTTGATCGCTATCCGGCTGCGACCTGCTGCAGTAGCGCCAGTATTGAGGCCGCATCGGTGCCGATCGCCGGCGTCGGGTAGCTGGTAGCGTCCGCCTGGTTGAAAAGCATTCCCAAACTCAGCGGCTTGCCGTTGACGAACATCGTCGGAGCGGCGGTGACGCCAACCTGTGTCCCCTTGGAGGGGTCGTCATAGTAGATGTTGCCCGCGTTGCCGTAGATCTTCGAGTCAGACCCGTAAAGGAACGCTGGCGGGGCGGAGTTGTTGGCGACCGGGCCCACGTTGTTTGACTCCACATTGGTCACCCAGTCTTGGGTCTGGCGCCCCGAGTAGCAGGTCTGGAACTTGTCCAGCGCGTCACCCGACAACCCAACCGAGGCCGGAAAGTCGACGGTCAACTGCTGGTCGCTGAAACCGTCACCTTCGTTGCTCGGCTGGTTGACGAAGATGGTGCTGCTGTAGGCATAGTATTTTGTGCCATCAACGTAGTCGACGCAGGCCGCGGCGACGGCCGCCCGGGTGGAATTCTGATTCGGGTAGCCAGTGTCGAGGAAAGTGCGGGTGTGCAGGTTCAAGACGATGTCGCCGCTGTTGGCCAAGTCCCCCAAGCCTTGCGCGTAAGTGTCCTCAACCAGCTTGCACCAGGGGCACTGATAGTCGAAATGGATATCGACGCGCACCGCATCGCTCTTGAGAGTGCTCGTACTCGGCACAGTGATCCAGGCCGCCTGAGACAGGTCCGTCGAGTTGCCGTCGGGCGGGGTGACCTGGCCTAGCGTGGGTTGCGGGTTGATGTAAGTGTGAGAGGGCATCGGTGAGTTCCTGATCGAAGCGAACACCCATACCAACGCGCCGGCTGTGATCAGGACGCCGAGAGCAACTCCGGTAATCAGGCCGTTGCGAGCCATCTTCGAATCGCGTGGCCTTGTTGAACGCCACACGAGCCACAGGATCAGGCCCGCCAACGGCACAAAGAAGCCCAGCACCGCCCAACCAAAACTGCCGTTGTCGGTTTCCTGGTACGCTGCCTGCGGCACGCCCTGATAGTAGTAGGGCGGTGGGGGTGGCGGCGGGAACCCACTCATCGTGGCAGCGGGACGCCGGGCCGCCACGGCCTGCTTGGTCGCCGCGTCCCCGTTTGCGTCCAGCCATGTCAACAGTTCGGGGTAGACGTTCGGATGTGAGGCGACTTGTGGCCACAGGCTCGGTTGTGCCTGAGCGATTTGCGCAAGGTCGGCGCCACTGGTGGCCGGGTTCAGGACCGCCTGGGTCGCCGCAAATAAGTCAGCGAGATTCTCCATGATTGCCTCCTTGCATGCCAATGTAATCTGTCGGCTTGCGGTCGCGGCATTCCGACATTGCACAACTACAGCCTTTTCACAACCCTACTGCTTGGGAGACACAGACAACACGCAACGCAACCACCGCATTTCTCGCCGCCTGGACCAGCGGCGGAGCCCGATATCACTAACCAACTTGTTAGTTACACATCAGTTAGTTACACTTTTGTAAGTGAAATCAGTTGCACCTTTTGTTTTCGGACGTGTGGCCGAGAGTGACAACTTCGTTGATCGCGAGACTGAACGGCAGCGTCTGGCGGCCAATTTCTCTGCCTTGGCCAATACGATCATCGTGTCGCCGCGGCGTTGGGGCAAGTCGTCGCTCGTCCACCGCGTCGCCACCGACCTGGCGTCAGACAAACGCCTGCGGATCTGCCAGACCGACTTGTTCAACGTGCGCTCGGAAGCCGACTTCTACGCCCACTTGGCCACTGGCGTCATGCGGGCGACGATGTCGAAGTGGGACGACTGGGTCGAGGCTGCCGGCCGGTTCCTTGGCCACTTGCGGCCCCGGGTGACCATCTCTCCGGACCCAACCCAGACGATCAGCCTCGACATCGACTGGCAAGAGGCCGCCAAGGACCCCGACGAGGTGCTGGATCTCGTTGAGAAGATCGCCCAATCAAAAGACCTGCGCGTCGTCGTCTGCATCGACGAGTTCCAGACGATTGCCGATTTCGACGATCCCACCGCCTTCCAGCGCAAATTGCGCTCCCACTGGCAGCAGCATCAGCATGTGTGCTATTGCCTTTATGGCAGCAAGCGGCACATGCTGCTGGACGTCTTCTCGAACCCGGAACAGCCGTTCTACCGTTTCGGTGACGTCATGGTGCTGGGCAAGATCGACAACGCCATCTGGGGCGATTTCATCGTCAGCCGCTTCGCCGCCACTGGCAAGTCGATCACCACCGAGCTAGGCTGCCAGATCGCCGCGCTGGTCGACAACCACTCCTATTACACCCAGCAGTTGGCGCAACAAGTCTGGTTCCGTACCGCCAAAACCTGCCAGCCCGAGGCCATCGGCACTGCCTGGGACGACCTGACGGATCAGCTCGGCTTGGTCTTCGCCGGTCTGGCCGACTCGCTGTCCGCTCGCCAGGTAAGTTTCCTGAAAGCCGTACTCGACGGCCGGAAAGCCCTTAGCGGCCAGGCGGCGCTCAAGCTGTACAACCTTGGCACTTCGGCCAATGTCAGCCGCATTCAGAAGGCGTTGCTCGACCGTGACATCATCGACATCGACGCATCTGGGGTTCAGTTCTTAGACCCGGTGTTCCGCCACTGGCTATCAACCAGATACTTCGCGTGACAAGGACATCACACCTGGTTCACAGGGTTTATCCTAGTCAGTGATCACTAGATGACAATCTCTCGACCCGTACGGTACCCTTGGAATCATGGCTGAAGAAGCGTGGAGACCCAAGGCCCTGGCCGGGCTGCTTTTTGTTGTTGGCAGCATCGGGGCCGGTTTGTTGGTGGCAGGTCTGGCCGCACCAACTTTGCTGTTGAGCACCACCGTTGTGAACACCGCGGCAAACGACTTCAATGAGATCCCCCTCGAGCTGAAGACACCGCCGCAACCCCAGGCCACCAAGGTCTATCTGGCGGACGGCTCGCTGCTCGCCACCTTCGCGGACGAGTACCGCGTGTACGTGCCGCTCAGCGACATCTCGCCATACATGCAGCAGGCTCAGGTGGCCATCGAAGACAAGCGCTTCTTCGAGCACGGCGCGATCGACGCCACGGGACTGATTCGCGCGACCATCGGCAACCTGATCGGTGAAACTGATCGTGGCGCGTCCTCCATCACCCAGCAGTACGTCAAGATGGTGCGGGTCGAGGTGGCCAACCAAGCCAACGACGCCGACGCCATGAAGGCCGCCACCGAGTTGACGCTGTCCCGCAAGATCATCGAGATGCGCTACGCGCTGCAACTGGAAAGACAACTGTCGAAGGACGAGATCCTCGAACGCTATCTGAACATGGCCTACTACGGCGATCATGTCTACGGGGTTGAGGCGGCTGCCGAGCACTACTTCGGTGCCACCGCTGCCACCCTGACGCTGCCGCAGGCGGCCATGCTGGCGGGTATTGTCCAGCAGCCGAGTGCGTACTCACCCACCAACGACCCCGTGGCGTCCGTCCAGCGCCGCAACACGGTGCTCGACGTGATGGCGGAGTCGGACGTTGCCGACATCACACCCGCCGAGGCCGCCGCCGCCAAGGCCGTGCCCTGGGATCCCAGCCTGGTGCAGAACATGGCGCAGGGGTGCCAGTCGTCGCGGTACCCGTTCATCTGCCAGTACGTGGAACTGACGCTTGAGGGCGACGCCATGACGGGCGCCTTGGGCCTGTCGCCGGATTCGACATCAGATGCTCGTAAGTTGGCCGTCGAGCGGGGTGGCTACACCGTGCAGACGGTGATCAACCCGGCCGTTCAAGACGCCGTCCAGGAAGTGATATCGAACAAGGTTGCCGCCATGGATCCGGCGATCGCCGCCATGGCCATCGTGCAGCCCGGCACCGGCTTGATCTTGAGCATGGCGCAAAGCCGTCCCGTCATGGGCACGGACGCGTCGCAAGGGCAGACTTATTACAACTATGCCGTCGATCACAACATGGGCGGCGCCGAGGGCTTCCAGACTGGCTCAACATTCAAGGTGTTCACCCTGGCCAACGCTTTATCTCTGGGCGTGCCGTTCGACACGATGTACGTCACCGACGCGCCCATGCAGTTCGGCGGCCAGGTCTTCCAGAGCTGCAGCGGCCCGGTCAAGGCCGCCAAGACATACAACGTGCGGAACTCTGAAGGCAGCTCCGGTCCGATCACTCTGCCGGTCGCAACCGCCAACTCCGTCAACACCTACTTCATGCAGTTGGAGCGCGACACCGGTATCTGCGGCGCCGTCATGATGGCGCAGGCGGCCGGGGTCAAGCTGGCCATGGAGGACCCGACCTACGGCACGACCGACCTTGTGGGTGCCCACTTCGACGCGATGCCCAGCTTCACCCTCGGTGCCGCCGAGGTGTCGCCGCTGACGATGGCCGAGGCTTACGCCACGTTCGCCGCAAACGGTGTGCACTGCGACCCGATCATCCTGGAGTCGATGACGGACGCCGACGGCAACGACGTGCCGGTGCCCGACGCCAACTGCCAGCAAACCATCGACCCCAATGTGGCGGCCGGCGTTGACGCGCTGCTGCAGGGCGTCATGCGCAGCGGCACGGGGGCCGGGGCCAACATTCCCGGTGGGTATCCGCAGGCCGGTAAGTCGGGTACCACGGACTCCGGCGAATACATCTCGTTCGGCGGCTACACACCTTATGTGTGTGGCTTCGCGACGATCGCCTACGACAAGATGTCCAACTTCTGGCAGGGCCGCAGAATCACCCTTCGTGGCTTGCGGTTGCCGTATTCGGGCACCTACCTGAACGGTTTCGGCGGCCCCGACACCGGCCAGATCTGGCGCTACGCCATGGCCGCTGCCGTCGCCGGCACGCCACCGACGCCCTTCCCCGCCTATTACCCAGTCGACCATCACTGGTCGTCACCCAACACCTACAAGCCGCCGGCGCCAGACCAGCCGGACCCCAACGCACCCCCTGGCCCCTAAGGCGGCTGGTGAAAACCCGCAGTCTAGTCGGTGCCGCCTTGGGCGCGGCCGCCGCGACGGTCACCGCCGGTTTGCTGGAGGCACGGGCCTTTCGGGTGGTTCGCCACACGCTGACGCTGCCTGATCAGCGCGCGCCGGGACGGCTGCGCATCCTCCACATCAGCGACCTGCACTACGCCCGGGGCCAGCGCGCCAAGGGGCGCTTCGTCGCCTCCTTGGCGAAGCTAGACCCCGATATCGTCGTCGCGACGGGCGACCTTCTGGCCGACGACGACGGGTTCGACGAGTTCTTCCGACTTCTGGCGCCGCTGACGGCACTGCCCGGCGTCTTCGTCTTCGGGTCCAACGACTACTTCGGCCCCACGACCGTCAACCCGGCCCACTACCTCAGGCATCGCGGGGGACGGTCCCGCACCAAGGGACCTTTGCTGGCGTGGCGGCGGGTTCGCGACGCCTTGACCGATGCCGGGTGGGTGGACTTGAACAACGCCCGGGCGCGCGTCGAGGTGGCCGGTTTGACGCTGGAATTCCGGGGTGCCGGCGACGCCCACATCAGCATGGACGATTACCTGGCCGGCGCCGCCACGGCCGGTGCGGACTGGCGCAACAATCCAGCCGACCTGCTCGTCGGCGTCACCCACGCACCGTATCGCCGGGTACTCGACGCGATGACCGCCGATGGCGTCCCGCTGATTCTGGCCGGTCACACACATGGCGGGCAGATCTGCCTGCCCGGCAAGGCCATCGTCGCCAACTGCGATCTGCCGACCAGCATGATCAAGGACGTCCACCGCTACCCGCCCGAGGGCCACCAGCCAGCGTCCTGGTTGCATATCAGCGCCGGGGTCGGCACGGCGCCAACATTCCCCTTGCGCACCTTCTGCCGTCCGGAGGCTTGTCTGCTTGAGGTCATTTTGGCATAGTCTCAACCAGGTAGTGGAGTTAGCGCGACGATATTGGCACAATTAGATGCGGGACAGCCCGTTGGGACTTGTTCCATGTTTGCTATACCCCAATAGCGAAGGAGCTCTAATGGCTACAAGCACATGGCGTACGACCTACACGCCGGGTTCGTGGATCGTCCTCAACGGCCCGAGGGCCTTGGTCGCCGCACAGCCCACATCTGCTGATATCGCCGAGCGTCTGAGCGCCACATGGAATGACGTGGTGGCGGCAACAGATCTGGAATCCTTGGTCGGCAAGCTGATGCGTTGGGGCATGGACGTGGTTCCTGATCTGATCGTCGTCGTCGACAATGACCGCCTGCAATGCGTGGTGCGCGGCGACGTGACGGTCACGGACGTGGCCTCCGGCGAGGTTGTGGCCAACGGTCACGGGCAGGCCGCCTGGCGCTCCGTCAACCTGGACGCGCGGCATATCGCCATTGCCCTGCCCGGCCAGAACGCCGACAGCACCTGGCGGTTGCCATTGGCTGTGGGCGTCGTGACGGCCGGCAGCATAGACATTGACGCCGGCGACAGTGCCCGCGTCGGGCTGGGGGACGCCATCTTTGTCGTCGCGCCGCTTGCCGGCATGCCTGTGACGGAGCCGGCACCGGCGGCGCCAGCCGAAATGGCGGCCGTACCTGAGACGCCCGTTGCGGTTGAGCCCGAGACGGCGCCAGAGGAACTGCAGCCAGCGGTGCCAGAGGAACTGCAGGCACCGGGTGCCTGGGCGACGGGTTTCGGCGCCGATGTGCCTCTGGCCGAGCCGGTCGTGTCCGTCACCGAACCTGAGCATGAGGCCTTCGGTGAACCCGAACCCGTCATTGAGCCCGAACCGGCACCAGAGCATGAGGCTTTCGGCGCGCCAGAGGCCACCGAGCCGGAGCCTGTTGTTGAAGAGCCGGAGCCTGTTGCGGAAGAACCCGAGGCCGCACCTGTTGTTCTCAGCCCGGAGACGGCGGTGCCAGCCGAGCAGGCCGCTGAGACGACCAGCGAAATGGGCTTCCCACCCATCACGGAAGCGCCCGTGGCCGACCAGTTCGAGGTCGTCGCTGAGCCAGTGGTTGAACCGGTCGTCGCCGAGGCGGCGGTTGAGCCCGTGATTGAACCAGTCTCTTTTGCTGAACCTGTGAGCGAACCCGCCGCTGTCCAGCCCGAACCCGTCGGCGAGCCGTCCGCGGCCGTCCAAGCGGCGTTTGATGCCGACCTGGCTGCCCAGATCGAAGCGGCGAAAGCCGCCGTCGATCAGGTCATCGCCGAGAGCCAGGGCGTGGTGGTCGCGGAGCCAATCCAGGTCGTCGAGTCGGTGCCCGAGGTGGAGACGCCCGCCGAGCCCGTCACCGAGGCGGCAATCCCCGAGCCTGTCACCGAGGTGGCAGAAACGGAGCCCGCCACCACCGAGCAGGCTCCGGTTGAGCCGATCATCGATCTAGCGCTGGTTGAACCGGCACCCGAGCCGGCGGCCGAACCCGCCGCGCAGCCGGAGCCAGCCGTCGATGCCCAGCCCGATCTTGACCGGGTTGATTGGCAGCCAGCCCAGGTGCAGCCAATGCCTGAACCGGCGGAGACTGCCGCGCCGCAGCCCGAGGTTGTCGAAGTGCCACAACCTGAAGTTGCCCCGATGCCTGAGCCCGAGCCAGTCGCGGTGCCCGAGCCCGAGCCGGTCGCGGCACCTGAGCCGGCACCGGTCCCGGCGGTGGAGCAGACCGGCGAGACGCCGGTCGGACCGGCCGCCACCGGGTCGCCGCTCGGTGCGACGCTGCTGGTGTTCTCGGATGGCCAGCGTTGGCCCGTCAACGAGCCGCTGCTGGTTGGCCGCGCCCCGCAGGCTTACCCGGGCGAGACGGCGCACCTCGTCCGCGTCGTCAGCCCCCATCATGACATCTCGCGCACCCACGTCCGCATCGAGCTTTATGACGGCGCGATGTGGGCGACGGACCGCGAGTCGACAAACGGCACCACGGTGCACAACCCGGGTCAGGCCGTGGCGACGGCCCAGCCGGGCCAGCCGATGCACGTCTGGGTTGGTGGCGTCATCGACATCGGTGACGGCGTATCCATCCGCGTCCAGTAGATCTATGGAAATCATCATTTGCCCGGTGGCGGACCACGTCGGCCAGATTGCCGCGGACAAGGTAGCCAAGATCGCGGCCGAGGTGGGCCCGGGTGTGGTGTTGGGCGTGGCCACCGGCTCGTCCCCCCTGTCAACCTACGACGGGCTGGCGAAGCTGATCGCTGAAGGCAAGCTGGACTTGTCGCAGGCGTCCGCCTTTGCGCTTGACGAGTATGTCGGCCTGGCGGACGGTCACCCCGAGAGCTACCACGAGGTGATCCGGCGCACCGTGACGAAGCCTTTGGGCCTCGACCCCTCGCGTGTGCACGTGCCGGACGGCTCGCTGGGCGGGCTGGCCAGTACCGGCGAACGCTTCGAGCAGGCCATCGCCGCGGCCGGCGGGGTGGACGTGCAAATACTCGGCATCGGGGCGAACGGGCACATCGGCTTCAACGAGCCGACGTCCTCGCTGGTGTCCCGCACCCGTGTGAAGACGCTGACGGATCGCACCCGTCAAGACAATGCCCGCTTTTTCGACAGCCTCGACGAGGTGCCCCGCCATGCGGTGACGCAGGGGCTGGGCACCATCATGGCGGCCCGCCACGTGGTGCTCGTCGCCACTGGCGAAGCCAAGGCCGACGCGATCGCGCACGTCGTCGAGGGTCCGGTGACGGCCATGTGCCCGGGTTCGGTGCTGCAGATGCACCAGTTCGCCACCGTCGTCATTGACGAGGCGGCCGCCCTTGGCCTGAGGCTGGCCGATTACTACAAGCGGGTTTACGACAGTCTGCCGGCCTGGCAGAAACTGGAATTGTCATGATCGTCCGGGCAAAGCGGGTGCTGACACCCGCGGGGTTGCGGGACGACGGGTGGGTGGAGGTGGCTGAGGGTCTTGTCGCCGCCTGGGGTGTCGGCGAACCACCGGCCCCGGCTGACGAAATGTTTGACCTTATCAGCCCCGGGTTCGTGGATGTCCACAGCCACGGCGGCGGGGGGGCCAACTTCACGGACGGGGCGGACGCCGCCCGCGTCGTGCTGGATGCCCACCTGGCCCACGGCACCACAACGATGATCGCGTCGCTCATAACCGCGCCGCTGGACGCTCTGGTGGCGCAGATCGAAGCTTTGACGCCGCTGGTGGAATCTGGAGATTTGGCGGGGATTCATCTTGAAGGGCCTTGGCTGGCGCCGTCCTACAAGGGCGCCCATGACGCGGCGATGATGCGTGACCCGTCGCTGCCGGAGATTCATCAGGTGGTGACGTCTGGGCCGGTGGCGATGGTGACGATCGCGCCGGAACGCCCGGGCGCCATTGAGGTCATCCGCTGGTTGGCGTCCCGCCAGGTGGTGGTGGCGGTCGGTCACACGGGCGCCGATGACGCCTGCACCCGGGCGGCCATCGCCGCCGGGGCCAGGGGCGCGACGCACCTGTTCAACGCCATGCCCGAGTTGTTGCACCGGGCGCCGGGGCCGGTGCTGCCGCTTTGGGAGTCGCCCGACGTTTGGGTGGAGCTGGTGTGCGACGGCGTCCATGTGGCGGGCGACCTGGTGGCGGCCGTGATGAAGTCGAAGCCGCAGCGCTGCGTCCTCGTCACTGACGCGATGGCCGCCGCCGGCACTCAGGACGGCGACTACATGCTGGGGGGTCTGGCCGTGGAGGTGCGCGGCGGCGTGGCGCGCCTGGCGGGCACCAACACGATCGCCGGGTCGACGCTGACGCTCGATCAGGCGGTGCGCGTCGCCACCCGGGCCGGTGCGCCGCTGGAGCTGGCGCTGCAGGCGGCCAGCAGTCACCCGGCCGACTACTTGGGCATCACCGGCGTGGGACGTCTCGAAGCGGGCGACGTCGCCGACATCGTCGCCCTGGACGACGCCCTGCAGGTCGTCAAAGTGATGCGGCGGGGCCACTGGGTTCGCTGACGCTTGGTCCGCTCCGGGTTAATTAAGACTTGAGACCTTGGGCGGCGTTGGGCGTCTGCGATATACTGAATCGCTGACAGACGAGGGGCTTAGTCTTCAACAAAGAGTTTCGAGTGACTATCGAAGCACGCCTAGGGGGTTCCAGAGAGGTGACTTACCAGTGGGAAAGCGTGACGCGCGCCCAAAGACCGGCGTTGTCGGAACGAGCGGATGGCTACAGTACGGTGGGGATGTCGCCGTCTGGTTGATCTCAATCGCCGTTGGCATGGTCATCATCGCCCATGTGTTGAACCGTCACAATCTTCGCCAGGTTCTCATTCTCGTCGCCGTCGCTGCCGTGATGCAGTGTGTGATGGGGCTGATCGCCAAGCTGTACAACAACCGTTATTGGGCCGGGTCTTTGGAGGAGGCCCGGGCGTTCGCTCTCGTGCTGGCCGGCAGCGCCGTGCTCACCGGTGGCGTCGCCCTGATTTTCTGGCTGCCCCTCACACCCGTGATCATCGCCTGGCCGCTGGCCACGTGCCTGGGCTTGGTGTTGCGTTACATTCGCCGGCAGATGGTGGAGCGGGCTCAGTCGCCACTGGGCAAGAAAGTCCAGCGCACGCTCGTGTACGGGGCCGGCAACCTCGGGCGTCTGACGGTTCAACGCATGACGGCCGACCCCCGCAGCCCCTTCTACCCCATCGGGTTCATTGACGACGACCCGGCCAAGCGCAACCTGATCGTCCGCCGGGTGCCGGTGTTGGGCGATTACGACACGCTCGTCCGGAAGGGGGACGGGCTCGGCGCTGACGTCATCGTCGTGGCCATCGACACCCCGCCGCCCGAGTTGCTGAACCGCCTGGTGGCGATTGCCCCCACCTTGGATGTCGAGGTCAAGGTGGTGCCGACGCTGGAGCGCGAACTCGGGCACCAGACGATGGTGGGGCCGGTGCGAAACATCCGCATCGAGGATCTCATGGAGCACCACAAGCCGGACCTCGACATGGATTCGATGCGCGGCTATCTGCGCGGCAAGCGCGTGCTGATCACGGGTGCGGGCGGCTCGATCGGTCAGGAGCTGTGCGTCCAGGTGCACAAACTGGCCCCCAGCGCGCTGATTCTGCTTGACCACGACGAAACCCATCTGCAAGACACCGAGTTTGCGCTTTACGGGACGGGGCTGTTGATCCGCGACGACATCGTCCTGGTTGACATCCGCGACAAAAAGGCGCTCTGCCGGGTGTTCGAACAGTGGCGGCCGGACGTCGTCTTCCATGCGGCGGCGCTGAAGCATGTGCCCATGCTGGAGAGATTCCCCCGCGAGGCCTGGGACACCAATGTGATCGGCACGCTGAACGTCCTCGAATGCGCGCGGGATGCCGGCGTGAAGGTTTTCATCAACATTTCGACTGACAAGGCCGCAGCCCCGACGACGATCCTGGGGCACTCGAAGCGCATGGCGGAGCATCTGACGAGTTGGATGGCGGACCAGGTGCCGGGACGTTTCGTGTCGGTGCGGTTCGGCAACGTCTTCGGGTCGCGGGGCTCAATGGTGCCGCTGTTCCAGAAAGCCATTGACCAGGGGTTGCCGATCACTGTGACGCACGAGGAAGCGACCCGCTACTTCATGACGATCCCGGAGGCCTGCGCGCTGGTGATCGCCGCCGGGGCGAACGGCCGCACCGGTGAGGTCGTGATCTTGGACATGGGGTCACAGGTGCGCATCGTCGACATCGCGCGCCGTTTGGTGTCAATGTCGGGCAAGGACATCCCCATTGAGATCATCGGCCTGCGGCAAGGCGAGAAAATGTCCGAGGTGTTGACCTCTGATGAGGACGGCATTGAGGACGACGCGCCGCAAACGCCCGGCGTGTTGCACGCCCATGTGCCGCCGGTGGACCCCGCCGAACTGGACTTCGGCATGTGGCTGGCAATGGTGCATCCCGACGGGTATTTGGCGTCAGCGCCTTTCCCAGATGACGACGTGACAGATCATGAGGATGCGTCAAACTGGCAGCAGGCATCCGTCAGCGTGGGCACGTAGCCGCCATCTGACGTCAACCCAGGATGCCGCGCACCGCGTCTTCGATCAGGCCGAAGGCCAGGTCGTAGGCATCGGCACCGAGGCCGTAGGGGTCGGGCACGTCGGTGTCGGTGACGGCGGAGCCAAGCTGGGCGCGGGCGGCTGGCACGGCGTCCACCACGTGACGCAGCCGCTCGGCCGTCGTCGCCTGGGCGTCGACGTCCACCACGCGGGCCAGTTGCGCGAACTCCAGAAGGGCGAATGTGCGACGAACTGCGGCTGGTACCCGTCCGACCACCCAGGCCCGGTGCTGTGCCGTCATCGTCAGCACGAGATCTGAGTGTTCGATCATCCTCGGGGTCAGCTGGTGCGCGGCAAAGCCCGTCACTCTCAGCCCAGCGCCGGTCATCAGTGCGGCCATCGGCAGGTAGACGGGTGCCCCCACCACAGCGGCGGTGCCGGCGCTGGCGACGGCCACCGATCGATCGGCCAACGCCACCAGCCACGCCGCCGTGGCTGGCGACCGGCAGACATTGCCGGTGCATACCGTCAGTACGCGGTAGTGCTGGTCCATGTTCCCGCCAATCGGTTGATTCGCCCGCCGGAAACGATACCTGATCTCGGCGATCTCTCCCCCGTCCGACAGCTATTCACGGACAATGTAAACTCGCCAGTACACTTTGCAGGCGGAGGAGGCGGTCAACTTGGCGCAGGAACACGAGCAAGAGCAGGAACACAATGAGGTCGCGGTGACGAGCCGCGCTCTCACCGTGCTTGCCATCATCTTTTCTGTGCTGCTGGCTGCCAGCCTGGCCAGTTTCATCGCCGTCGTCTCCCGCACCGGTTGGTTGACGACAGGCTGGCTGGTCGCCGCGATCGCCGTCGACACATTGGCGTCGGCCGGGCTTGCCACCTTGTTTTTCCGGTCCCGCTCTTCGGCGCACCGCGTGCGGTTCATCGTCGGTATTGTGCTTGCGGTGCTGCTCATGGCCGTCAACTCTTTGGTGGGCTGGCTGGGCAGCGGCTACAACAACCTGGTTGGCGGTATCCAGGCGCCGGCCGAGGACACCATCCAATATGACATCGTCGCCCTGGCGTCCGAGCCATCGTTCCTTGACAGCTACACCAACACGATGATGGGACAGGCACCGGACGACCCCAACGAGGCGGCCGTGCAGAGCCACGTGAAGGGCTTTGTCAGCGGCATCGAATTCGTCGACACGGCCGACTGGTCGACGGCGGTCAGCGACCTGTTGGACGAGCAATACCCCAGCATCGTCATCCAGGACGGCTACCTGCAGATTTTCGCCGACGCCGCACCCGATGATTACGCCAAGGTGCAGATCCTGGCCACCTTCGAGATACCGGGCACAGCGCTGCTGCCCGGCAACACCTACACCCCGTCTGCACCGGTGGCCGCCGATGCCCCCTTCATCGTTTACATCAGCGGCATCGACACCGCTGGCCCGATCACCAATCGCTCGCGCAGCGACGTCAACCAGCTGATGGTCGTCAACCCGAAGACGGGCAAGGTGCTGCTGGTCAGCACCCCGCGCGACTACTACGTGACGCTGTCCGACATGCCGCAGTGCACGCTGCCCGACAAGCTCACCCACGCGGGCGTCTACGGCATCAACGTGTCGGTGGACACGATCAACGCACTGTACGGCGTCAACATCGACTACTACGTCCGCCTGAACTTCACGTCGCTGATGACGCTGGTGGACGCCATCGGCGGCATCGACGTCGACTCATCGGTTGCTTTCACGGCCGGCAAGTACACCTTCACCGAGGGCGTCAACCACATGAACGGTGCTCAGGCGCTGGCCTTTTCGCGGGCACGGCACCCCTTCGAAACCGGTGACCGCCAGCGCGGCGTCGACCAACAGGCGGTCATCACCGCAATACTCAAGAAACTGACGCAGCCCAGCTCGCTGATCAACTACACGGCGATCGTCTCGGCGGTTTCCGGGTCAGTCCAGACGTCAATGACGCCGGACCAGATCTCGGCCCTGGTCAAGCGGCAGCTCACATCGGGCACAAACTGGAACATCCAGACGATGAGCGTCAATGGGGCGGACGGCTCCGACTACACCTGCAGCTACCCGCACGAGAAGCTTTATGTCATGATCCCGGACGAGACGACCATCACCTCGGCGAAGCAGGCGATCCAGAAAGTGCTCAGCGGCCAGTAACGGCGTCAGAGTCCGCTTCTCCCGCCTGATAGGATATTGCCTGCTTGGCACACTATCCTGATTCATTCGAAGGGCTCCCTGCATGGATGTTCGCGCGTTACTGGCGGTTCTGCGCAAGTACTGGTTGAGCCTTGTCGGCGTGACGGTGCTTGGCGCTGTTCTGGCTGGTGTCTATGTGGCCATCACACCGCCCACCTATACCGCCGAGTCGCAGGTGTTCTTGAGCGTCCAAGGCGGGCAGACCACCAACGACCTCGTTCAGGGCTCAAGCTACGCGACCACCGTGGCCCGCAACTTTGCCCTCGTCGCAACGACACCGAAGGTGCTCGATGGCGCGATCAAGGACCTCAACCTGGACACCACAGCCCAGACGCTGGCCAAACACATCACAACGTCGATCCCCACAAACACGTCGATCATCAGCATTGACGTCACCGACGGGTCGGCGCAGCAGGCGGCCAACATCGCCCAAAGTGTGGCTGAAAACCTGAGGTCGGCGGTGGCCGATCTTTCCACGGTGTCAGGGACGATGCAGACCACCGTGGTGACCGCCACCATCATCACGCCAGCCGTCGTGCCGACATCCGCCACCAGCCCCAAGCTGGCGCTGACCTTGGCACTCGGCCTGGTGCTCGGGCTGGCGATCGGCGTCGGGCAGGCGGTGCTGCGCAAGACGTTGGACGTCTCCATCCGCACGGAGGACGATGTGGCCGAGGCCACCACTCATTCGGTGCTGGCCCGCATACCGTTCAGCACGTCGATCTCCAAAGATTCCCTCGCCGTCGTCAATGATCCGCAATCGCCGCTGGCCGAGGAATACCGACGGTTGCGCGCAAACCTCAGCTTCATGGATCTGGACTCCGACCGCACGCCGATCTACGTCATCACGTCGTCGCTGGCCGGTGAAGGCAAGTCGATCACGGCCATAAACCTCGCCTTCAGCTTCGCCGAGGACGGCATCAGAGTCTTGCTGATCGACGCTGACCTGCGGCGTCCGATGATCGCCTCCTATCTCGGCATGGAAAGCGCTGCCGGGCTGACCACCGTCCTGGTTGCGAAGGCCCGCCTGGCTGATGTGGTGCAGCACGTCGGCGCCAACCATCTCGACATCTTGCCGATCGGCGCCATTCCGCCCAACCCCGTCGAGCTGATCGCGTCCACCTCAGTGAGCCGCCTACTGGCCACGGCCGCCCAGGAATATGACGTTATCATCGTCGACTCGGCGCCGCTGGTGCCCGTCGTCGACACGACGCTGTTGTCCACCCTGACCACCGGCACCTTGGTTGTGGTTGGTGCCGGAAAAGTCAAAACACCTGAACTCCAGGAAGCCATGGAGAGCCTGTCACGGGCCAAGGCGACGGTGCTTGGGGTTGTGCTCAACATGGTGAAGTCGAAGGACGGGGCAGGCCACGGCGGCAACTATTACTACTACTACCAGCCAAGAGAGCCGGCGACCGGGGACGAGCCCGAGATGCTCGCGAGCGACGACGCGGCTGGCCTGCCCGACGGCACCACGGAGGACGAGAAAAAGTCTGCGGAGAAGACGCCCCCCAAGCCGTCCGCCATCCCGCTTGAGCTGTGGCTGTCGGAGCATCAGAACGCTCTGGCGAAACCCCCAACACCCCCGGTGGGTGGTCCAATCCCGCCGCCATCCCCGGCGGCCGCAAAAACGCGTTAGTGGTGTGACTCATGGACTATCCGTTGTTCGGGCCCGGGCGCCATCTGTTGTCAGTTTCACAATTCGACAAGCCAAGACTTCGGGCCTTGTTTGACCTAGCCGACGCCGTCCGTCCGCTGGCTCTGCGCCAAGGGGTGTGCACGGTGCTGGACGGGGCCATGCTGGGCAGCCTGTTCTTCGAGCCGTCGACCCGTACCCGTCTGAGCTTCGAATCCGCTTTTTTGAGGTTGGGCGGCGAGGTGACCACCACCACCGGATTCACCTTTTCGTCCATGGCCAAGGGGGAGTCGATCGCCGACACGGCACGCGTCGTGTCGGGGTATTCAGACGTCCTGGTTGTGCGTCACCCGGACGAGGGTTCGGTCGCCCAATTCGCGGCGGCGTCCATCGTGCCCGTCATCAACGCCGGCGACGGGGCGGGCGAGCACCCCAGCCAGGCCCTGCTGGACGTCTACACCTTGGAGCGCGAGCTGGCCGCCCGCGGTCACGGCCTGGACGAGGTGACGCTGGCCATCCTGGGCGATCTGAAGTACGGGCGCACCGTCCATTCGCTGATCCGGTTGATGGGCCAGCGCTGGGGTTGCACCTTCCGGCTGTTTGCGCCAACCGGGCTGGAGTTGCCCGCAGAATTGGTCAGCGAGGCCATCGAACACGGTCATCGCGTCATCGTCTGCGACTCGGTCGTCGAGTCCGTCACGGGGGCGGACGCCGTCTACGCGACACGCGTCCAGCGGGAGCGTCTGCCCGAGGGGACGGACGGTCCGGCCGTCGGCGATCTGCTGAACCGGTCGATGCTGGAAAAGGCCCACAACCTCGACATTGTCATCATGCACCCGCTGCCGCGCGACTCGCGCCCCGGCGCTTTCGATCTGAGTCCCGATGTCGACGACCTGCCTGGCCTGGCGATTTTCCACCAGACGGACAACGGCTTGGCCATCCGCATGGCGATTTTTTTGACGGTCTTGGGTGTCGACGCCGAACAGACCCGCCTGACGATCAAGCAGCGGCCCTGGAAGGCCGACCTGCACTGGGACGAGGACGCAGAATGACACTCGACGAATACCAGGCCGCCATCGTCGGCTTCGACACGAACACCAGCCGCCAATACGACCTTCGCGACGGCACCTACGTCGACAAGATCCTCGGCCTGGTGGGCGAATCGGGCGAGTTGGCCGACAAATTCAAGAAGATCATCCGCGACAAGGGTTCGGTCATCGGCCCCGCCGACCGGGAAGAACTGCTCAAGGAACTAGGCGACGTGCTGTGGTACGTCGCCACACTGGCCCGCTATCTTGATTCCAGCTTGGACATCGTGGCAACACAAAACGTCGCCAAACTAGCCGACCGCCAGCAGCGCCACCTGATCCAAGGCGAGGGCGACAACCGCTAGTCATCCCCCTGGGTGGCGGCGGAGCCGACGGGGTGGTCCTTTCAATTCCCCTCTGGGGAGGGGTGGCAGTCGCGAAGCGACTGACGGGGTGGTCCTTTCAATTCCCCTCTGGGGAGGGGTGGCAGTCGCGAAGCGACTGACGGGGTGGTCTTTTCGATTCCCCTCTGGGGAGGGGTGGCGGCGGAGCCGACGGGGTGGTCCTCAAGCAGGTGCAGCGCCACAGCCACAGAAAATTCCCCTCTGGGGAGGGGTGTCGGCGGAGCCGACGGGGTGGTCCTCCAAGCGTGTGCAGGAAGGTGACCGACCACCCCGGCACGCTCCTGGAGGAGATAACCCCGCAAAACCTCCCCG